>MDTF01005374.1_pt1 | contig 11395 bp, 14 predicted proteins | sample 811191 | NCBI WGS metagenome assembly MDTF01 (sample SAMN05326649, study PRJNA326480) | marine metagenome | isolation source: seawater | place: Southern Ocean | collected 2011
AAAGAAGTAAATGCTATCACGTTGAACCTATTTTAGTTAAAATGTCTCATTTTAAAACACAGTCGGAGTTTAAATGTTAATTAAAAACCATTTTTTTATTTTTTTAGGTGTAGCTAGTATAAGCTTTTCTTTATTTGCAGAACCACAAAACCAATCAAATCAATATTTGTCGGCAAAAAAAATAGTAAATAATTTATGTATTGCATGCCATGCAATTGATGGTAATAGTTCTATCAGTTTGAATCCAAAATTAGCTGGCCAACATTCTGCCTATATTACAAAGCAACTTATGAATTTCAAAAGTGGCTCAAGAAAGAATGCGGTAATGGCAGGAATGGTGGCAAGTCTAACTGATGATGATATGAAAAACCTAGGCCTCTACTTTTCTAAGCAGAACCTTAAGTTGTCGACAGCAAAAATTAATGGAAAAGGGTCCTTAGGGGAAAAAATTTATCGTGGGGGCTTATCAGATAAAGGCGTACCGGCATGTGCAAGTTGTCATGGTCCTGCTGGTCATGGTATTCCAGATATTTATCCTAGGCTCAATGGGCAACACTATGATTATTCTATGTCGCAGCTAAATTTATTTAGATTAGAAAAGAGAGCTAATGATGAGGGGATGATGATGAGGACTATTGCTCAAAAGCTAACTGACAAAGAAATGCAGGCGGTATCAGATTATATTCAAGGCTTACAGTAATAGCCTCTAAATTTTCTTATACCATTTACCGCAATTAAATTCCTGGAAATATAGGTCAAAGTTGATAGCTAATAACAATAAAAAAATGAGTTTTTCACAATTGATGAGCTCCATGAGATTCGCAATCACAATGTTATCTTTTGTGGGTATTGCTTCGATTATTGGAACAATATTAAAACAAAAACAGCCCTATGAAAGCTATATAATTAAGTTTGGACAATTCTGGTTTGATATTTTTAGCCATCTAGATTTGTTTAATGTATATCAAGCAATATGGTTTTTGATTATTTTAGTCTTTCTTATTGCATCAACCTCTTTGTGTGTTAGCAGAAATAGTCCCAGTATCCTTAGAGAGTATAAAAAATTTCAGGATCAAATTCGTGAAAAATCTCTTCGCTCCTTTAAGCATTGCTATGAAATAAGCCTACCTTCATTTAATAAATTAGACCTAATTTCTTTGTTAGAAAAAAATAATTTTAAAGTCCGCGAGAAAAAAAATACCTCTAGCGATTTATTGATTGTTGCAAAGAAAGGAAGTTTTCAGAAGTTAGGCTATATATTTACTCATCTTGCTATCATTATAATTAGTGCTGGAGGACTTCTAGATGGAAACTTAAAATTAAAAACACAGGAATTGTTAGGACTTAAGGAAATACAGTTGCTAGATTTACCATTATCTGAAATTCCTAATAAAAGTCGATTAAATTCAAATAATTTTTCATATCGGGCCAACGTATTATTAGCTGAAGGTGAAAAACAAGATGTTGGTGTCATTCCATCTAAGGATGGCTACTTAATTCAAGAGCTACCTTTTTCTGTTGGACTTAAAGATTTTAATATTGAGCATTATTCGTCTGGACAACCAAAATCTTTCGAAAGTGATCTAATTTTGACAAGTAAGTTAACAGGAAAAACAAAAGAGCAAAAAATTAGTGTAAATAAGCCATTTACTTTTGAGGGTGTAACAATCTATCAATCAGATTTTCAAGATGGAGGTACAAAATTAAATATCCTAATTACTGACCTCCAGTCCAAAGATAAATCTCAGGCCATGAAAGCTGAAGTCTTTAAGAGAAATAATTTAATTTATATGGACCAATCATTTTCTTTTGAATTTGACGGCTTTAGATTATTTAATATTTTAGATATTGATAGTTCTCAAAAAAAGAACTCAAAAAATGTGGGGCCAAATTTTACTTATAAAATTAGAAATAATTCTGGACAAGCAAATGAATACCAAACATATCAACTGCCGATGAATTTGGATGGAAGATACTTTTTTGTAAGTGGAATGAGAGCTACCCCTCAGGAAGATTATAAGTTCCTTAAAATGCCTGCTGATGCTGAAAGAGGGCTCGATGGGTTTTTAATTTTTAAGAATTTAATTTTAGATAGCAAGATTATTAAAAAGGCCATCAATCAAGTGATCTTATCTTCTACCTCAAATAAAGACATTGATGTTAGTAATCTAGAGCTAAGCACATCAAAACTCTTTAAAACATTCCAGCAAGGAGGTTACAACGAAATAGCGCTAGGAATTGATAAAAATATTCCAAACCAAGAACAAGAATCTGCTGCAAGTGCTTATATTAAAATTATTCATTTAGTAGCCAATCAGGTACTACTTGATTATAAGAAAAACAATATATCAGCTGAATTTTTTGAGCTTAAGGATTTATCTTTATTTACTCAGGACGCATTGAATGCATATAGCGATAGTTTTTTTTATGGGACGCCTTTATTTCTTGAATTAAAAGATTTTGAACATGTCCAAGCAAGTGGATTACAGTTAACAAAATCACCAGGTAAGTTTTGGGTTTACCTTGGCTCTATATTGCTAGTAATTGGAATTTTTTGTATGATTTATGTCCAAGAAGTGAGGTTGTGGGTGTTAAAAAAGAAAAATAATAAAAATATTTTATTAACACTAACAACAAATCGTCATCATTTAACTTTTGATAAATATGCGCTTGAGATAAAAAACAAGATTAATTCATTGAGTAAAAAAGGATAAGTATGAAAGATCAAGTGAGTCTTTATAATAAAATTTTTATCGGCGGTCTAATTATTTTAGCCTTCTATGCCCTGATACAGTTTCATAATTATATGGATGGATATGAAGTTGCTATTCTAATTAGCTCTGTTTTTGCTTTTTCTTGGCTAGGATTTTCTTGGCGCAACTTTAAGAGTTACTTCATTATTATTTTTCTATTAGCTTTTTTATCAATTTTTCTTTATCAGGGAAGTTTATTAATTGCTGAAGATAATTTCATCTTAAAATATTTTCTCACAAGTCAATCAGCGATTATGTGGATGAGTGCTTTGTATCCATTAAGCTTAATCATTTATTGGTTTCATCTTTTTAATTCTCAAGATTTTTCAGGGAAGTTAGCTTCTAGCTTAGTATGGATTGCAACGACTCTTGGTACGGCTGGGCTTCTTATTCGTTGGTATGAATCTTATTTAATTAGTATTGATGTCGGACACATTCCAATTAGCAATCTCTATGAGGTATTTGTTCTATTTTGTATTATTACTGCACTAATCTATCTTTACTATGAGGAAAGAATAGGTACAAAAAAACTTGGCGCCTTTATTTTAATTATTATTAATATTGCAGTAGGTTTTTTACTTTGGTATAGCTTTGCAAAAGGGGCGCATGAGATCCAACCTTTAGTTCCTGCGCTGCAGTCATATTGGATGAAAATTCATGTACCAGCTAATTTTATTGGTTATGGCGCATTTGCAATTGCGGCAATGGTTTCTATGGCCTACCTTGTTGTAGACAAAGGATGGTTAACCAAATATCTGCCTGAAAAAGATGTCTTAGATGATATGACTTATCGAACAATAGCTATTGGATTTATATTCTTTACAATTGCGACGATACTCGGCGCAGTTTGGGCAGCTGAGGCTTGGGGTGGTTATTGGTCATGGGACCCTAAAGAAACATGGGCCTTAATCGTATGGTTAAATTATGCAGCTTGGCTTCATTTAAGATTAATTAAGGGCCTAAGAGGAAATTTACTTGCATGGTGGTCAATTATAGGCCTATTTATTACAGCTTTTTGTTTTCTAGGGGTTAATTTATTTTTATCTGGCCTACATTCGTATGGCGAATTATAGAAATTTACTCTTTTTAAGTTAGAATTGACGTTATATTAATTATTTTTTAAGATTTAATAAAACTATGTCAAAAAGTATTATATCTATTAAAGATTTAAGTTTTGGTTATGGTCAACGCCCTTTGCATAGGGGTATTGATATGGAGTTTCCACGAGGTAAAGTATCGGCCATCATGGGTGGAAGTGGAAGTGGTAAAACTACTATTCTTAGATTAATCGGTGGACAAATAAAGCCAACTTCTGGTCAGATAGAGGTTGATGGCACGATAGTACATAAACAAAATAGAGATGGCATTTACCGACTACGCCGGAAAATGGGAATGTTATTTCAGCATGGAGCACTTTTTAGCGACCTTTCAGTTTTTGAAAATGTTGCATTTCCTATGAGGGAACATACGAATCTCCCTGAGAATATAATAAAAGATTTAGTTTTGTTAAAATTGAACGCCGTGGGATTGAGAGGTGCGGCATACTTAATGCCCCCTGAATTATCAGGAGGTATGGCAAGGCGAGTGGCTTTAGCCAGAGCGATTGCATTAGATCCAGATATCATTATGTATGATGAACCGTTTGCTGGCTTAGATCCAATTTCAATGGCAGTTATATGCGATCTAATTAGATCGTTAAATGATGCTTTAGGAGCAACTTCAATAATTGTGACTCATGATGTAGCGGAAACATTCTCATTTGCGGACTATATATATTTTGTTGCAGATGGGTTAGTTGCAGCAGAAGGATCGCCAAAACAATTAATGGCATCTAAATTGCCTTTTGTTAAGCAATTCATTCATGCTGAGAAAGATGGACCAGTCCCTTTTCACTATAATGCTCCAAGTATGAAAGAAGATTTTGCATTTTAGAGTATAAATATGAAAACTTTATTAAAATTTTTTGAAAAAATAGGGCATTCTTTTTCAGTTCGCACTCTTAGATTGGGAGCTGCGACTAGACTTTTCTTTCTTATACTAATTTACTCTGCCGACAGCTTCAAAAGAATTCACCTGACTATCCGTGAAATTTATTTCACAGGGGTCATGTCTTTGGTAATTATAATTGTTTCTGCATTTTTCGTTGGAATGGTGCTTGGTCTTCAAGGCTACTATACCCTCCAAAAATATGGATCATCTGAGGCAATTGGAGTGCTAGTCGCTTTGGCATTGGTAAGAGAATTGGGTCCTGTTGTTACTGCCCTTTTATTTGCGGGAAGAGCTGGGACAGCTATAACTGCAGAAATAGGATTAATGAAAGCGACAGAACAATTATCAGCTATGGAAATGATGGCAGTAAGTCCTATTGCAAGAATTATTGCACCAAGATTTTGGGCTGGTGTAATTACCATGCCTATTCTAGCTTCAATTTTCTCAATGGTGGGTGTGTTGGGAGGTTATGTTGTAGCTGTCCCTATCATTGGTGTTGATGAAGGGGCTTTCTGGTCACAAATGCAAGCGAATGTTGATTTTAGATTTGATGTTGTTAATGGGTTAATTAAGAGCATAGTTTTTGGGATTGCATGTACAATTATTGCACTTTTTGAGGGTTTTGATGCTCCCCCAACGGCAGAGGGAGTGAGTCGTGCTACAACAAGAACAGTTGTTACGTCCTCATTAGCAATTCTGGCGCTAGATTTTGTGCTTACATCATTTATGATTAGTGGTTAAAATAAATTAAGGAGTAAAGAATTGCTATGGATAAAATTAAACTTGATGCATGGGTGGGAATATTTGTTGCAATTGGGGTTGTTTCATTGTTAGGACTTGCCATGAAAGTTGGAAATCTAACTTCTAATGACATTAGAGAAACTTATATGGTAACTGCAAATTTTGAAAATATTGGTGGTCTAAAGCCAAGAGCACCAGTAAAAGGTGCAGGGGTTGTAGTCGGTAGAGTTAATTCAATTGTATTTGATACCGAAGCCTATCATGCAATTGTGAGCATAGACATTGATAAAAGGTATGTGTTCCCTAAAGATACATTTGCTAATATTTATACAGCAGGCCTACTGGGAGAGCAATATATAGGCCTTGAGGCTGGAGGCGAAGAAAAGAATTTAGAACAGGGTGATCGAATTACACAAACACAAGATGCTGTAGTCCTAGAAAAACTGATAAGCCAATTCTTATATAGCAAAGCATCAGAGGAAGAATAAAATGAATTTATCTTCGTTAAAAAAGTGGATTCTTACATCTATAACAATCATATTTTCGACTGCAGTTTTTGCTGGAACTGCCCCTGACGAAATAATTAGGAAGACAGCAGATGATGTTATTTCCGCATTAAAGAGTGACGATGCTATCCATAGTGGAAATAAACAAAAACTATATCAACTTGCAGAAGAAAAAATATTACCAAGCTTTGACTTTGAAAGAATTTCGAGGTTAGTTCTAGGCAAAGCATGGCGGAAAGCAACAGACCAACAAAAAAAACAATTTAAGAGTGAATTTAGAAGTTTATTACTACGAACTTATTCTGTAGCTTTATCAAAATTCAAGGATCAAGGCATTGAAATTAAACCAATGCGCATGAAGCCTGATGACGAAATAGTTACTGTAAAAACAGAGATTGTTCAAGATGGATCACAGCCAATAAAGGTTAACTATGCGTTAGCTAAAGATGGAGATTCTTGGTTGGTATTTGATATTATTATTGAGGGGGTAAGTTTAGTAACAAATTATAGAAGTCAATTTTCTAGTCAAATTCGAAAAGGTGGAATGGATTTATTAAATAAGAAGCTAGCTAAAAAAAATAAGAGCAGTAAAGATTGATGGAATTTACTAAGACTAAAAATAATACTTGGTTGCTAAGCGGTAATTTAACATTTGAAAATATTTCTAAAGTAATCGATAAAGCTAGCGACTTTAGTTGGCAGCATTCTGTTAATTTAGATTTAAGTTGTGTGGGAGATGTCGATACCTCTCTCTTGGCTCTTATTTTCCATTGGAAGAGATTAGCTAAAGCAAATAAAAAAAATGTTTTTATTTTTTCTGCTCCGGAGAATCTTATGAAACTTGCCAAACTTTATGGCGCTGAAGAATTTATTTCGAGTAAAAACTAAACATTCCTTTTTTTAAAATTTAAAAAATAAAATAATAATATGAAGCCCGCTATTATCTATAAAAGTGTAAAAAAAAATTACGGATCAGTTAAGGCTGTAAATGGAATATCTTTGTCTATTCCACAAGGAGAATTTTTTGGATTACTAGGCCCTAATGGTGCAGGAAAATCTACTATGATAAATATGCTTGGTGGACTGGCAACTCCATCATCAGGAAAAATATCTGTTATGGGAAGAGATGTTCAAAAAGACTATCAAGAAGCAAGGCATTTAGTAGGAATTGTTCCTCAGGAGTTAGTCTTCGACCCGTTTTTTAACGTTAGAGAAATGTTACGATTCCAAGCAGGTTATTTTGGAAAAGGTAAGGAAAATGATAAGTGGGTAGATGAGGTAATAGATCGCCTAGACCTAAGAGGTAAAGCGAATACAAACATGAGGGCACTTTCAGGAGGGATGAAGAGGCGAGCATTAATTGCGCAGGCGCTAGTACACAAGCCACCAGTAATTGTTTTAGATGAGCCAACGGCTGGCGTTGATGTAGAGCTGAGGCAGAAGCTATGGAGTTTTATTAAAGAGCTAAATAAGGAAGGTCATACAATAGTTTTAACAACTCACTATTTAGAAGAAGCAGAGGCGTTATGTAATTCTGTAGCAATGTTGAGACTAGGAAAAATAGTTGCACTTGATACTACTAAGAATTTACTTAAGAAATTCTCAACAAAAAATTTAATGCTTCGTTTAAATTTTCTATCTAAGAAAAGCCTACCTCAGTCAGTAAAGAATTTTTCTTATATTGAATCTGATGGGGCATTTATTTTTCAATTAAAAAAAATTACTGATATTGCAGAAATTACTGAAGCATTAAAAAAATCTAAAATTGAAATAATTGATATGCAAACAGTAGATACTGATCTTGAGAATGTTTTTTTAAAGCTAACTGGAGCTAAATAACTATTGATCACCTTAAAGACTCAAATTATAGGCACTTGGACATTACTTAAAAAAGAATTATTAAGATTCTGGCGCGTGGTTTTTCAAACGGTTGCTGCGCCTGTGATTACAGGAATATTATATTTATTAATATTTTCACATGTTCTTGATAGTCGTATTGAAGTATATGAAGGCGTTCCTTATACAGCATTTTTAATTCCTGGATTAATTATGATGTCACTATTACAAAATGCTTTTTCTAATAGCTCATCAAGTCTAATTCAGTCAAAGGTAATGGGAAATATTGTTTTTCTTTTATTAACTCCACTAAGTTACCTTCAGTTATTTTTTTCATTCCTAGTGGCATCAATCGCTAGAGGTGTATTCGTAGGGACATGTATTTACTTGATTGCGATTACCTATATTGATTTACCAATAGAGCACCCATGGATTTTATTTTTATTTGCATTACTTGGTGGTGGGCTGATGGGAGCTTTTGGAATCATTGCAGGTATTTGGTGTGACCGATTCGATCAAATGGCAGCATTTGGTAATTTTGTGATTATGCCTTTGTCTATGTTGTCAGGAGTATTTTATTCTATTCATTCACTGCCTATTGCATGGCAAGGTGTGTCTCAACTAAATCCATTTTTTTACATGATTGATGGATTTAGATTTGGATTTTTTGGTAAATCTGATGTTTCTCCTTATTTCAGCTTAGGAGTTGTTGCTTTATTTTTTATTGTTTTATCTTTTATTACTATCAGAATGTTAAAATCTGGTTTTAAATTAAGAAGCTAGATGATGTCGCCTGAAAAAATTAAGAATATTATTTCTGAGAGCCTTGCCTGTGAGTTTATAGAGATTAAAGGAGATGACGGAACTCATTTTGAGGCAGTTATAGTTAGTAAGGAATTTGAAAATATTTCTATGTTAAAACAACACCAACTAGTTTATCGGTCTTTAGGTGAAATGATGAAAAAAGATATACACGCTTTGTCAATTAAAACTTATAAAGTGGATGAATGGAATCAACTAAATAAATAGGGGAGATAAAAAGTATGACAACAAATAATAAAATTAAAGAATTGGTAGATGGAGATTTAGTAGTTCTCTTTATGAAAGGAAATCCAAAGTTTCCGCAATGTGGATTTTCAAGCATGGCCTGCCAAATTCTAGATGCATGTGGAGCAACTTATAAAACTGTTGATGTATTACAAGATCCTGAGATTAGGGAAGGTATAAAAGTCTATTCCAATTGGCCAACTATCCCTCAATTATATGTTAAAGGCGAATTTAGTGGAGGGGCTGACATAATGAAGGAAATGTATGAGTCTGGAGAGCTAGCTAAGATTGTCTCGAGTAATTAGTCTTGGATAGACTTATTATTCAGGGCAAGAGAAAATTATTTGGTGACGTTTTAATTTCAGGTGCAAAAAATGCAGCCTTACCAATCCTTATAAGCTCTTTATTATCTTCGGAGAAATTAGTACTAACTAATGTCCCAAAACTTTTTGATATAAAAACTACAGAAAAATTACTTCGCTTTCTTGGCGTAGAAATAGTGAAAGATGAAAATTCAATAGAATTAAGTGCAAAATTAATTAATCATATAGATGCTCCATATGACCTAGTAAAAACTATGCGTGCATCAATTCTTGTTTTAGGCCCGTTATTGTCTCGATTTAGTAAGGCGCGTGTTTCACTTCCAGGTGGATGTGCTATAGGCTCTAGGCCTGTGGATATTCATATTCGTGGCTTTGAGGCTATGGGAGCAAAAATTAATATAGATCAAGGCTATATTAATGCTAATGCAGAACACCTGCCTGAAGGTAAATTAATTGGGGCGAAGATTAATATGGATCAAGTCACTGTGACAGGAACAGAGAATCTAATGATGGCTGCTACTCTAGCCAGAGGAGAAACTACTCTTGAGAATGCAGCGAAAGAACCTGAAGTAATTGATTTGGGTAATTGTCTAATTAAGATGGGAGCTAAGATTTTAGGTCTTGGCACAAAAAAAATTACAATCACAGGAGTTGAAAGCTTATCCGGCGCTAATCATAGGGTGATGTTTGATAGGATCGAAGCAGGCACATATTTAGTGGCTGCAGCAATGACTGGGGGAGAAGTTTGTTGTCATGGAGTAGAGTCAGACAAAATAGAAGCTGTCATTCTAAAGCTCAAAGAAGCTGGCGCAGAAATAAAGATAGAAGGTGGGAAAATTACTATTAAGAGTGACGGGCAATTAAAAGCTGTTAATTTAACAACATCACCATATCCGGGTTTTCCTACCGATATGCAGGCTCAATTCATGGCAATGAACACAGTGGCAAAGGGATCTAGTAAGGTAATAGAAACAATTTTTGAAAATCGCTTCATGCATGTCCAGGAATTAATGAGGATGGGAGCAAATATTGATATAAAACAAAATACAGCTATTATTAGGGGCGATGATGAATTGTGTGGAGCTAATGTTATGGCAACAGATCTAAGAGCTTCAGCTTCATTAGTATTAGCTGCACTTACGGCCAAAGGTGATACAGAAATCGAAAGAATATATCATTTGGATAGAGGGTATGAAGAGCTTGAAAAAAAGTTTAATCAAATTGGTGCAAAGATAAAAAGGGTTAAATAAATGATTACAATCGCTTTGTCGAAAGGAAGAATTTTTACTGAAACAATGCCTATGTTAAATGCGGTAGGAATTTTTTGTAATGATGATCCCGATGAATCTAGAAAGTTAGTTTTTGAGACCAATGAAAAGAATATTCAATTAGTTATTGTTAGAGCTTCTGACGTCCCAACATATGTAGAGTGGGGTGGTGCAGATCTTGGAATTGCAGGAAAGGATGTGTTGGACGAGTATGAGGGAACTGAGCTATATCAGCCTTTAGATTTGAAAATTGGAAAATGTAAGATGATGGTAGCTGCAAAGAAGAACTTTAATTATAAAGAAACAATTTCGAAGCGCACACATATTCGTGTTGCCACAAAATACCCTAATGCTGCTAAAGAATTTTTTGGAAATAAAGGTATTCATATAGACCTTATTAAATTATATGGCTCAATGGAATTAGCACCGATTGTAGGTTTGTCTGATGTAATTGTGGATTTAGTTAGTACCGGAAAGACATTAGAGGCTAATAATTTAGTTGCTACAGAGCAGATTAGTGACATTAGTTCAAGGCTGATCGTTAATAAAGCATCCTTAAAAATTAACAGAGAAATTTTGCAGCCATTAATCCTAAAATTTTCAAATGCTATAGCTAAATAAATTTGTGAATATTAAAAAACTAAATTCAGCCGACGATAACTTTTATAAAGAGTTAAAGTCATACTTGTTATTTAATAGTGAGGATAACAATGAAATTATTCAAACAACTCAAACTATTTTAAATGATGTCAAAAATTTTGGGGATAAAGCGGTATTAGATTACACAAATAAATATGATCGAGCTGGGGTGAAGAATAATTCAGATTTAGAAATTAGCCAAAATGAACTAAACGATGCCTTAAATAGAATTCCCTCAGAAATAAGATCATGCCTAGAAATTTCTGCAAAAAGAATTAAGGAATATCATCAAA
>MDTF01001796.1_pt1 | contig 11392 bp, 10 predicted proteins | sample 811191 | NCBI WGS metagenome assembly MDTF01 (sample SAMN05326649, study PRJNA326480) | marine metagenome | isolation source: seawater | place: Southern Ocean | collected 2011
ACCCATTATTTTTGATGGTAGAAATCAATACAATGCTTTTAATTTAGCTGAAGAAGGGTTCGAATATTATCAAATAGGGAAAGATAAATAAGTGTTAGTTTTGCATATGATTCTCATGTAAAATATAATATTAATAGTTTAATTAATGAAAAACTTCGCATTATTAGGAGCTGCAGGATATATAGCTCCAAGACATTTTAAAGCAATAAAAGATACTAATAATCTGTTAATTGCAGCTTTAGATAAGTTTGATTCTGTAGGCGTGTTAGACAGTTATTTTCCAAATGCAGATTTCTTTACAGAGTTTGAACGTTTTGATAGACATATAGAAAAATTAAAAAGAAATCAAATAGGCTTAGATTATGTAAGTATCTGTACACCAAATTACTTACATGACTCTCATATAAGAATGGCTTTAAGAAGGGGAGCAGATGCTATCTGTGAAAAACCACTGGTATTAAACCCCTGGAATGTAGATGCATTAGAATCCATAGAAAAAGAGTCTGGTAATAAAATTTATACCATACTTCAATTAAGACTTCACCCAAGTATCATTGCTTTAAAAAACAAGATAGACAACGGGCCAAAAGATAAAATCTATGATATAGATTTAACCTATATCACTTCTAGAGGAAACTGGTATGATGTTTCTTGGAAAGGAGATGAAAGTAAATCTGGAGGTATTGCAACCAATATAGGAGTTCATTTTTATGACATGCTCTCTTGGGTTTTTGGAGAAGTAACAGAAAATAGGATTCATTTAAGAGAAAAAAACAAAGCAGCGGGTTATTTAGAATTTAAAAAGGCTAGAGTGCGCTGGTTTTTATCCATAGATGAGCAGGATTTGCCTGAAGATATAAAAATAAAAAACCAAAGAACCTATCGTTTTATTTCTATAGACAAACAAGAGATAGAATTTAGTAGTGGTTTTAAAGAACTGCACACTAAAAGTTATCAAGGAATAATTACAGGCAAAGGTTTTGGTTTAACAGAAACAAAGCAATCTATTGAAATAATACATGATATTAGAAACAATAGCATAGAAAAAACAGGAGAGAAACATCCATTTTTAAACAACTTTTAAAAAATGAATATTAGAATACAGAATTAAAACGTAATTTTGTGCTATAATAAAAATTATAATTGCTACAATGTATAAGATATTTAAAAAGAAAGATCGTATGACTAGTGCTGTTTCAAAATTTATAGATACTCTAACATTCCGAAAACAAAAAAATGAGATGAGGTATATTAAAATTAGCACTTTTTTCATCTGTCTAATGTTTAGTATTCAATCTATTTCTTCGCAAAGTATAGACCAGATAAGAAATGTTGATATAGATAGTTATTCCGATAGTCAAATTGCTAGTTATTGGAATAAAGCTCAACAGCAAGGTTATAACTTAGAGCAACTAGAGTTGATTTCTAAAAGTAAAGGAATGTCTTCCTCTGAGTTTATGAAGTTAAAAAACAGAATACTAAACTTAAAAACAGAGAACAAAACCAATTTTTCATCAAATGATGAGTTTTCTTCAGAAGCATCCGAATTAGAAACCTTTGGATTAGATGGTTCTGAATCAAAAAAAAATATTGAGAAAACTGAGTTATTTGGTTATGATTTTTTCAAAAATCCATCTATTTCATTTACACCTAATTTAAATTTAGCAACGCCCACTAACTATCAACTAGGCCCAGGAGACGAACTTCTTATAGATATTTGGGGTGCTTCAGAAAATAATTATAGAAAAAAAGTAACCAAAGAAGGCGCTATCCGTATAGAAGGGATTGGCCCCATTTATGTCAGTGGGCTATCAATAGAAAAAGCAACAACAAAAATAATTTCTTACTTAAAGAAAATTTACAATGGCATTGGCGCTGCAAATAACAGTTATAATAAGGTATATGCAGAAGTATCTTTGGCAGGAGTTAGAACGGTTCAGGTAAGCATGATAGGTGAGGTAAAAGTTCCTGGAAGCTATAGTTTAAATGCCTTGTCTACTGTTTTAAATGCCTTGTATGCTGCTGGAGGACCAACTAAAAACGGATCCTTTAGAAACATTAAAGTGATTAGAGGTGGAAAAGAATTCAGTCAGTTTGATATATACCAATACTTATTAAATGGTTCCCAAAAAGGAAACATTTTTTTACAAGACCAGGATATTATTTATGTAGAAACCTATCAAAGTAAAATAGAAGTTACTGGAGAAGTGAAACGCTCAGGAATTTATGAGTTAAAACAGGATGAGAATATACAAGACCTAATTACCTATTTCAGTGGCTTTACCTCAAGTGCCTTCAAAGAACGTTTACTAATAGAACGTGTTAATGGAAAAGAGAAAGAAGTTTCTGAGGTTTTATTAGAACAGCAGAAAGATTTTGTAATGCAAGATGGAGATAAACTAATTGTTGGAAAAATTAACGATAGATATTCTAATAAAGTTAGTATTGAAGGGGCTGTATATCGTCCAGGAAATTATGAGCTTACTAAAGACCTAACAGTCTCTGGTTTATTGGGTAAAGCTTCGGAAATAAAGGAAAATGCTTTTTTAGAAAGAGGGCTTATTTATCGAAAAATTAATGAAGTAGAACAAGAGGTAGTTTCTTTTTCTGTAAAAGAAATCCTAGAAAACAAAGCAGACATTACTTTGCAAAGAGAAGACCGTGTTTATATTTTTGATAAAACTACTTTAAAGGAAGCTGCTACTGTTTCAATAAATGGAGCAATTAATACCCCTCAAAGTATTCCATTTGTTGAAAATATGACGGTGGAGGATTTTATAGCCATCTCTGGAGGTTATAAAGATGGCGCAGATACATCTGTAATAGATGTTTTTAGGAGACTTAATGATGGTAATTTTAAAACAATTAGTCAAGATATTAAATATGCAGGTTCAAGTACCTTAGAAAATAAAAATGAAAGGTTATACTTACAACCCTTTGATATCGTCTCTGTTCGTTATATTAAAGGATATACTCCCCAGAGAAAAGTAAGATTACAAGGTGAGGTTTCTTACCCAGGAGACTATGCAATTACTACTAAAGAAGAACGTATTTCAGATTTAATAGACAAGGCAGGTGGGCTTTCTCCGTATGCCTATATACAAGGAGCTACTCTATATAGAGAAAAATCTAGCATAGAGAAAAAATTGCAAGATGAACTCTTACAGGTTTTGTCAGAAAATGATTCTTTGGTAGAGTTGCAGGATCAAGAATCTTTTAAAGTAGGGATTAACCTTGCTGAAATTTTAAAAGAAGGAGGTAAGGGGTCTTTTTATGATTTAATTTTAGAAGAAGGGGATAAATTATTTATACCCTCACAAAAACAAACAATAGAGATTCAGGGTGAAGTATTGTTGCCATCGTTGGTGCGTTATGAGAAAAAGAATACCTTAAAGACTTATATTGATAAGTCAGGTGGTTTTTCTGAAAATGCAAAAAAAGGCAATGTATATGTAGTATATGCAAACGGAGATATTAAGACTACTAAAAAGTTTTTGTTCTTTAAAAATTATCCACCACTAGAACCTGGTGCTGTTATTTTAGTACCCAATAAAGCTGAAAAAACAAGAATGAGTATTCAGGAAATACTTGGTATTACAACCACCCTAGGTACTCTAGCACTTCTAATTAACTCCTTAAAAAACTAAAAGAATAGGTTTATAAGGGCTTTAAAATTTTAAAATTAAGTTTGGTAACATTAGATTTAGACGATCATCTATAAGTAAGACCAATAAAAATCACACAAATGACAACACCTACAACACATAACAATTCTTCTGAAAACCAATAAGATAGTATAGATATTATTGCTTTGTTACAATCTATTTGGACAGGCAAAAAATTGATTCTAAAAACAGTGCTAGTTTTTATGATTTTAGGATTATTTATAGCTGTTTTTTCACAAAATGAATATACTGCATCTATTACGATAGTTCCTCAGTCTTCATCTGAAAAACCAGGAGGTAGTTTGGGAGGGATTGCGGCACTAGCGGGTATTAACTTGGGTAGTGTAGGTCAACAGTCTAGTATTTCACCTACCTTATACCCTCAAATTCTTACCAATATTTCTTTTCAAAAAGAATTGTTAGAAACCCTTATTACTATAGAAGGTCAAGATAATAAAATTACCTACAAAGAGTATTATACAAATGTATATAGCCCTAGTGTTCTCAGTTCTATAAAAAAATATACGATTGGCTTGCCAGGAGTACTTATTGGTCTACTAAAAAGTGATAAAACTTCTAATGAAAAGTCTAAAAACAATGATTCTTTGCCACAAATAACCGAAGATGACAAAAAGTTAGTAGAATTGTTATTAGAGCAGTTATCTATGGAAGTGAATGATAAAGATGGGTATATTTCTCTTTCCACCACTATGCCAGATGCAAGAGCTGCTGCTGAGCTTACCCAAAAAGCACAAGAATTATTAGAGCAGTATGTTATTGATTTTAAAATTGAAAAATCGAGTTCTGAGTTAGACTTTATTAAAAATAGGTATCAAGAAAAAGAACAAGAATTTCAGAAAATTCAACAAAAATTGGCAGTGTACACAGATAGGAACCAAAATGTAAATTCAGCACGTGCAAAAATGGAACTTATGTTGTTACAATCTGAGTATGACTTGGCTTATGGGGTCTATTCAGAATTGGCAAAACAACTAGAAACTCAAGAGCTTAAAGTAAAAGAAGACACACCTATCTTTACTATTTTACAGCCTGTGTTTGTTCCGTTAGAAAAAACAGGGCCAAAAAGATCATTGATTCTTATCATCTATACTTTCCTAGGTTTTGTGTTAAGTATTGGATATATACTTGCTTTAGAACCAATCCAAAATATTATTAAAGAAATTAGGTCTACAAAAGAAAATTAACAGTCTAGCTCTTTAGATTTTTATTGTCTGTTTCCTGTTTTTAATAATCTGATAATAAGAATATTAGGTATTAATTTAAAAATAACAATCTCCTTCAGAGATATTTGTTATATTTGTACTGAAAAAGATTTAGTATATCCCTATTTTACTAGAGAGAAAAAGTACTCTATGTTAGACAAATTTATCCAAGAAATTGGAACATATCATATACTGCAATTTATTTTTTATTTTCTTGGGGTTTTTATGTTATCCTATTTTTTAATCCCAAAAATAAGAGCTAAGGCCCTTAAACTCAATCTTAAAGACACTCCAGATATTAGAAGTTCTCATGTGATTCCGGTACCTACTTTTGGAGGTGTCGTATTCTATATAAGTTATATTCTGATCTTGTTTTTTGCTCAATCTTTAGATAGTAATCATGTATCAATAACTTTAATAGCCTCCATCTCTATTTTGTTTTTTACTGGGTTATTAGATGATTTTAAAAACCTTACACCAAAGATTAAATTTTTATGCCAAATAGTAGGAGTCGCTTTATTAATGTTTCAGCCAGATTTTAGAATTTTATCCCTCCATGGTTTTATGGGAATCTATGAAATTCCATTGTATGTATCTGTTGGTGGAAGTATGTTCTTTTTGTTAGGACTCATAAATGCTTTTAATCTAATAGACGGTATAGACGGGCTAACAGGAATTACAGGTGTTATTGTTGCTTCTTTTTACAGCTATCTGCTTTATAATTTAGGGTATTTCTTCTATTTGTCTTTAAGTCTAGCCACCATTGCCACCTTACTTGCTTTTTTGAGATTTAATTTTTCTAACAAAAGAAAGATTTTTATGGGAGATACAGGGAGCTTGGTGATAGGTTTGGTGTTGGGGGTATTAACTTTAAAACTCTTGTCTTTAGATGATACTGCATATGGTTCACTCTCTTTTTATAGAGCGCAACTACCATTATTTTTAACAGGTGTATTATTTGTACCGCTTTTAGATACCATGCGTGTTATGTTTTTGAGGCTTACTAAAGGAGTCTCTATGTTTAAGCCAGATAGAAATCACCTTCATCATATAATTGTAGATTTTGGTTTGTCTCACAGAAAAGCGTCTTTTTTTATTGGTATTGTTAATTTTACTGTGGCACTGATTATGTTTTTTGTCATTCAAACATTTAACAGCTTTCAATCTTTATTCATATTAGGATTATTGTTTCTTATAGCAATTATGATCTTATTTCTAATGAATAAAAATAAAACAGCACTTCGATTAAAAATTAAGATTAAAAAATCTATGTTAAAGGTATTGTCTTTATAAATTTGACCTCGAATAACCTTCTTATTATGATTAGATTTAATATTTTTGTACCTTTAAAATAATGTCTGATAATTTTAAAAATTGGTTTGTAGTTTATACAAAACCTAGAAACGAGTTAAAGGTCTTGCAGAGGCTCTCTGTTCTAGGAATAGAGGCTTATGTGCCAACAAAAATAGAAGTTAGGCAATGGTCTGATAGAAAGAAAAAGATACTAGTGCCTTTGTTGCCATCTATGGTCTTAGTTAGTTTACAAGAGAATGAAGTAAACAAAGTATTTGAAGCGCCAGGGGTTATTAGGTATATGTTTGAATATGGAAAACGTGCAATAGTATCTAATGAGGAGGTATTGGCCATGCAGCATTATTTAGAGCATAGTTATAGTCAAAAACAACAAGAAGTAGCCGTAGGCGATACGCTACAAGTACCATTATTAGAGCAAGAGGCAATACTACTCTCAAAAAAAGGAAAGAATTGTATTGCACAATTAAAAAAAATGGGTGCTATTGTATCATTTCAACTGAATTAATCAGTTGTTTTTTTTGCAAAAAAAATCCATTACTGTTAGTAGTGACGGCGAAGCCGTATTATTAAGTAAGGTTTATAGTCTAAATAACTAGAGTATAACTGAAAAATAAACATAACAGACTACCGGTGGTAGTCGAGAAAAAATATAAATTATGAAAGCAGTAATATTAGCTGGAGGATTAGGTACCCGATTAAGCGAAGAAACAGCAATGAAGCCCAAACCAATGGTTGAGATCGGTGGAAAACCTATCTTATGGCACATTATGAAAACATACTCTGAACACGGCGTAAATGAATTCATTATTTGTTGTGGTTATAAGGGTTATGTAATAAAAGAGTATTTTGCAAATTACTTTTTACATCAATCTGATGTCACTTTTAATATGGATGAGAACGACATGGTTGTTCATCATAAGAGAGCAGAACCTTGGAAAGTAACTTTGGTAGATACAGGAGATGATTCTATGACAGGAGGAAGATTAAAAAGAGTTTTACCATATCTTAAGAATGAGAAAGTTTTTTGTTTTACTTACGGGGATGGTGTTGCGAATATTAATATAACAGAATTAATTAATTTTCATAAATCACATGGTAAATTAGCAACATTAACAGCTGCATTTCCTCCAGGAAGGTTTGGAGCATTGAATATTGTTGACAATCAAGTGAAAAAATTTGAGGAGAAACCAAAGGGAGATGGTGCATTAATTAATGCTGGTTTTTTTGTTTTATCTACAAAAGTTATAGAAAGAATTGAAGGAGATAGCACAATATGGGAACAAGAACCTTTAAAAGGTTTAGCGCATGATGGTCAACTAATGTCTTTTAAACACTCTGATTTCTGGCAGCCAATGGATACATTGCGCGATAAAAAATATTTAGAGAAGCTGTGGCAAGCGGGAAACGCACCATGGAAAATTTGGAAATAAATAATATTATGTTAAATAAAACTTACCAAGGCAAGAAAGTATTAGTTACAGGTCATACAGGATTTAAAGGTAGCTGGTTAACAGCATGGCTTTTAAAGCTTGGTGCTAAAGTTTGTGGTTTGTCCGATCAAATTCCAACTAATCCATCGATGTTTGTAGAGTTGGGTTTAGATCAAAAAATTGAAAATCATTTTTGTGACATACGTGATTTTGAAGGTGTTTCAAAAATTTTAACTGAGTTTGCACCCGATTATGTATTTCATTTGGCTGCTCAGCCGATTGTATCGGTTTCATATGAAGATCCCTTGAGTACGATTTCAACAAATGTTATGGGGACCGCAGTGCTGCTCGAAGCTCTAAGGTTATGGAATCAACCCTGTAATGTTGTCGTAATTACATCAGATAAGTGCTACGAAAATGTAGAATGGGTTTTTGGTTACAAGGAAACAGATCATTTAGGAGGAAAAGATATATATAGTGGCTCAAAAGGTGCAGCCGAAGTAATTTTTCATGCTTATTATAATTCTTTTTTTAAAAACCTTAAGAATAAAATTAGATTAGCAACAGGTCGTGCCGGTAATGTAATTGGAGGTGGAGATTGGGCAAAAGATCGAATAGTTGTAGATTGTATGAAAAATTGGGCAGATGGAAAAATTGTAGAACTTCGAAGTCCAGAAGCAACTAGGCCTTGGCAACATGTTCTAGAACCATTAAGTGGTTACTTAACCTTGGGGTCACAATTGAATAGTGATAATCGGTTATTGGGAGAGTCATTCAACTTTGGACCTAGATCAGAACAAAATAGAACAGTTTTGGAGCTATTAACAGATCTAAGTCAACAATGGAATTTTAATAAAGCCGAAGATGCTTACAGCGTAACCGATAATATTCCTTTTCATGAAGCAGGACTTCTTAAATTGAATTGTGATAAAGCATTGTTTAATCTTCGGTGGGAGGCTAATCTATCATACAAAGAATGTGTTAAAATGGTTGGTGAATGGTATTATTCATTCTATAAGATGGAAAAAGATATGTATAAACTGACTCTTGACCAGATTACCCAATATGAAGACTTAGCAATGAAAAGAGATTTAATATGGAATCAAATATAATTGACATAGAAGGAGTATCTATTACACCTATTAAGAAAATATGCCATGAAAAAGGTGATATATACCATGCATTAAAGTCTACAGAAGATTCATTTACAGAATTTGGAGAGGCTTATTTTACCACTGTTCATAAAGGAGACATAAAAGGTTGGAAAAAGCACACAAAAATGGTCATGAATTTAATCGTACCCGCTGGAGAAGTAGGTTTTTATTTTTACGATCGAACCAGTTCAAAAGGTGAATTTATTCAGGTAGGTTTAAGTAATTATATTCGCGTTACTGTTCAACCAGGAATTTGGGTTGCATTCGAAGGTTTGAAAGAAGAATTAAATTTAATTCTCAATATAGCCAGTATTACTCACGACCCAAATGAAGCTATCAATGTAGAGTTAAATACTTTTCCATTGTTAAAAAAAAGATAACATAAATGAAAATTTTAATCACTGGTTCAAATGGATTATTAGGATCAACTCTCTTAGATTATTTAACATTGAAAGGTGAGATTGTAGAGCGATTCAATCGCAATAATTTTTCGTGGAAAAGCCACAAGTTGAATATTGATCAATTTATTGGCTTTGATTATATTATTCATACTGCAGCTAATACCAATGTTGAAGCTTGTGAATTAGATCCAACATCATGTTATAAAGACAATGCTTTGCTAACGGAACGGTTAGCCTATGCCGCTAGTCAAGCAAAATGTAAATTCATATACGTTTCAAGCACTGGTATTTACGGAACAGAAAAAATAAGTGAACCTTATACCGAATATGATATGGTTAACCCGACTACCCATCATCATCGATCAAAATGGTTAGGAGAACAAGCGGTAAATAAATATATTAAAAATGCTCTAATTATACGTGCAGGGTGGATTTTTGGAGGTAACCCAGATAATCCCAAAAACTTCGTTGCACGTCGTATAGAAGAAGCTTTAGATTCATCATTAAAACAGATTCAATCAAATACAGAACAAAAGGGTGTTCCTACTTTTGTGAATGATTTAGCAGTAAAACTATATGAATTACTTAAAAACAACGAGGTTGGGACTTTCAATCTGGTCAATCAAGGTAGTGCATCACGTTTTGATTATGTTTCAAAAATAATAGAAATTACTGGATTAGATATAAAAGTATTGCCAGCAATAGCTAAAAATTTTAATCGAAAAGCACAAGTTTCTAACAACGAAGTGGCTTTAGCATTAAAACTTCAACAGTTAGGATATAAACCCTTACCTAAATGGCATAATAGCCTCAAAAAGTATATTGAAAATGATTTAAGTAGTTGGTTCGAGAAAATGTCAAAGATATATTAATGGTTAAGTCAGAAGAAATTAAAGTATCTGTATGTATTTCCGTTTATAATGGAGAAAGATTCCTAAGAAAGTGCTTAGATTCTGTAGTTTATCAAACCATAAAACAAATAGAAATTATTCTTGTTAATAATGGTTCCACAGATTTATCATTAGAAATAATGAATGATTATAGGGAAAGGTTTCCAAACATGGTTAGAGTGTTTTCTCAAGAAGATAGAGGATTAGCACAAGGGAGACAAACTGGAATTGATAATGTAAGAGGGGAGTTTGTAGCATTTCTTGATGCTGATGATTATCTTTCTAAAGATGCTTGCGAAAAAATGTATGATTCGGCTGTAAAACACAATGTAGACATCGTAGAGTTTATGACTTTAATGGATGGTAAGGTAATTCAGTCAAAATATAAAGGCATTAAACTAACATCGAAAATACTCCAGGATTACTTTTTAAATGATGGTATCCCTTCAATGTTATGGTTAAGGTTATATAAGAGAAGCCTGTTTATTAAGCCTGTTTTGCCAAATATCTATGTCAATAATGAAGATGCTTTTGCTTTACCATGTTTGCTATTTATGGCTAAAGATATTTATTACTTAAAAGAGCAACTTCATTATTATAACACTGATAACGTCGAATCTGTGATGAATGTGGTGAATAGTAAAACTAGCAATGAAGAAAAAATTATTGAAAACAGAGTAAAAAGCCTTAATGTGGTAAGACATATTAAAAATTTTATAGGTATAAATAATATTAATAAGAAATACTTAGAAGAATTTAATGTATTTACTGCGCGGACAGTTTTAAACTTTTGCTTAATTGAATTTAAATCTTTGTCCATTGGTAGTAGTATAAAAATTGCATATGAAGAAACAGATATCAATTTAAATGATTTAAATAATAGTCTAAAGAATCTCAAACACATCAATAAGCTAATACTAAAATCCATTAATTACTTAGGTTTTGAAAAAACAATTTTTTTATACAGGACATCTAAAAGATTATTTGCCTCAATAAAATTTTAATTAAGCAGCAATTATTTGATAGTAAGCCCGAATTTAGATTAAAGAGAATATAAATAAACGACGGTAGCTTAAATATTTTAGAAAATAAAATTTGAAATATCCCAGAATTATAAAAATACATGAATTTAAAAAAGACAACTAAAATATATATCGCAGGACATAGAGGAATGGTAGGTTCTTCGGTTTGGCGAATATTAGCCTCTAAAGGTTATTCAAATTTAATTGGGAAGACTAGGAAGGAAATTGATTTAACAAATCAACAAGCCGTTTTTGATTTTTATAAAAAAGAACAACCTGAAGTAGTCATCGAT
>MDTF01008685.1_pt1 | contig 11392 bp, 7 predicted proteins | sample 811191 | NCBI WGS metagenome assembly MDTF01 (sample SAMN05326649, study PRJNA326480) | marine metagenome | isolation source: seawater | place: Southern Ocean | collected 2011
CTTACAAATGCAACGAATGACGAGAGTGCAGCAATGAAAACGATCGCAGCAACAGCAGCAACAGCAGCAACAGCACCACCAACCACTATAGATGTTGCAGATTTAATATTACAATATATAATGTGGAGCGATCTACCGTCACACAAATCGACCAGAAAGGAAATGAAAATAGCACTCAATAATATGAATACAGTGTTTGAAAATTGGCCTACAACAACCTTACAACCATCTGTCGTTACCATTGCTTGTTCGTGTCAAGACGGTTTTATTCAAACAGATGACGTTAAATGGTTAATTGATGAGTTGTTGGTACTATTAAAAAAGAGTTTTGGTAAGTTGGAAATTTTACCGGAACAAGAAGTGATCGAATTGTATCAAATATTGACGAGAACATATTGAGTTGATACGTGTTGTGAACAGATAGAATATAGAATTAAAGAATATAGAAACTTTCTTTGGTAAATAACGAAAAAACAACAATTTATTTAATGTATGTTTTTCTATTTTAATTAGGTTATGTAAAAAATATTAACTTTGGTTTTTGATCCCGAAGAATCGTTTATAAGAGAAGTTTTTCAATGCTCAATTTAAGTGCACGGATTTGATCAGCTAATTGAGATTGGTCATTGGTAGTGACAGCACATGCAACGACAGAACGAGATACACCACAGGCACGTCCGAGTGCTGCTTTAGATGGTACAAATACGTATGGTTTGTTTTTATCTTCACATAATAAAGGTAAATGAAGTAAAATTTCTAATGGTTCGGTATCAGCGGCAAGAACAACAAATTCAGCAATACCACGATTTAAAGTTTTCGTTGCTTCATTGGCACCCTTTTTGAGTTGTTTGAAATTAGCGGCTTGTGAAATAAGGTCAAGAATTGTGACACTAAGATCGGCGGCTGCAAGTGGGTAAGCTCTATCGTCAGACATTGTTATATTATATTTTTATTTTTTTTTTTGCTTCACACTAATGGATCACGAGCTTTGACTGTAATGGATGTATTGTGGTGGTGTTTTTAAAGATAAAGAAAATTGAAAGAAGAAAGAATAGAATGAAAGGAGAGAGGTGAGTTTGGTCTGGCCTCAAGGTTATTCTCTTATTGTATAAATGCTTACGATTTGGATTGAATGGACGAAATTTGATCAAGAACTTTTTTTTGCTAATATTTTGCCTAATATTTAGTATCAAAAATATTTTTTGGAAAAAAAGTACATTTCGAATTGATTTTGCTAGTTTTTAATATCAGAAAGTACATTCGACTTTCCTGACTTTGAGATAACGGATAGTCCAAAACGAATAGTTTACAAAAAAAAAATAAAATACAAAGTGTTTATAACCACCCAACAACTCGAGCGCACACCGATTATTAGGTAGAATAATTTGCCTGGTAATAACCAGATTAACATAAACATCTTCTTCATAGAAATGTTTCACATAGACAACTGCCTCTATCTAATTACGTCTTATCTTGATCCAAGTGAATGTGTTTTTTTTGCTTTATCCAAACAATCAATTCATCATCGTATATCACAATTCAATCGTATTTGGTCTAGATTATTTTATCACAGATGGCCAATAACAACAAATCTTCTCAGACCACAGCTATCTACAACAATCCAAAGCTCATTTCCAACCTTTACCACGGCAATGCGACGATATCAAGAACGAGCAATTTCAGAAATGGAAATAAATATCTGTCTAGAACTCCTTAGTGGAAGTGATCCAATATCTTTTATAGAATGGGAAAGAAAATTTTGTGAACTCATATCATTTGCTGGTTCAGTATATTTTTTAAATGGTTTTGTAGCTAGAGAGAAAATCGATCTATTAATAGCAACAAAAAAAGCAACAACAGCAACAACAGCAACAACAGCAACAACAGCAACAACAGCAACAACAGCAACAACAGAAATAAAAGAAAGACTTTCACACGTATGGATTGCCAAGAACGCAGCTTGGTCGTCAACTCTTCAAACCTGTGTTTCACAAGTTGAACATCTTTTACTACAAAAAAAACAGGGAATCAATATCCACATTGAAGAATTTTTATTCGCATTGGCTGTACTCGATGAACCACTTTTAAGTGGTTTTGCTGGTCGTGCACTTATATTGTCTGAATTAGATCAAATAGCATTGCAATTAGATACATATTTAACATTCAAATCATCAATTGCAACAGGTATTGTTCAAAGACGTCCTCATTTGTTAGTGCTTCAAGACATCTGTGATTTTTTATTTTCAAAAGATTCACTAATCAAAGGCGGACCTTTTTTACCATGTCAACCACATGAATATTATTTACCTGTAAATTCACATATTAATTCTGTATTACGTACTCGTGTTGGTATTCCAATCACTTTAAGTATTGTATTAATTGCTATTGCTAGAAGAATTAATATTATTCTTCAACCAGTGGGTACACCAGGACAATTTCGTGTATTGTATAACAGTTTAGATAATATTGTAAATGAAACAAAGGTTGAAAAAGAACAAGAAAAAGGACAAGAAAAAGGACAAGAAAAAGAACAAGAAGAAGAACAAGAAGAAGAAAAAACAAATGCAAATGCAAGTAGTCGCAGTGCTGGTAGTACAAAGTGCAGTACTACTAGTACTACTGGTACTACTAACAACATCTATATCTCCAACATTGAGAATAACCAAGAAGAAATTGTTTGGATCGATCCATTTGAGAATGGAACAATTTACAACAGAACACAAATGCTCGAGATGATACGTCCTATTATGACAAGAATGAATCAACATAATTTAAACAATTACTTGGGGTAAGTTATATAGAACAAAGCAGAGGACAATTTTTTCTATTTTTATTTTCACAAAAACAATCCAAACAAATCCTTGTTTTAACATTTTGTTTATTTTTTTGACTTATACACTTAGTGTATATCCAAGCGATACTACAGTGTCCGAATACATATTGCCGACAAGTTGTTTACAGACATGGACACGTGTGATTGCAAATTTTCGACACATCTATGGTAAATCAATACAGACATCAAACAATGTCGATCATTTTCGAACATACATAACTTTGAGCCATGTCGCAATGTGTCTATTAAAAAATAAAGATGGTGCAATTGATCAAAGGCAAATGACACAAAATTCAACGATGAGATTTAAAGCACATGTTTTTTTAAATAACATGCAAACACATCAGACCTACAACCTACCAGTGAATGAAAGAGAAGTCCCAAATTGTCGTGCGTTAGCACCATTGGTTCGACAAGGACTAATTGAAGATGTCAAACATATTGTCACTGAAATCAATGGAGTCGCAAATATGCCAAAAAGTCAAAAACTTGAAAGACGTTCGGGTGTTTGTCGTGTCAAGAGATCCATTTTAGGTGTACGTAGTGAGAGAACAAATGAGAGATCAAATGCATCAACAATATATAAAACAACGAATGAAAATACCAAATTTCAATTGGGATCAATTGTTGTCATACCGGTTCAAGCAGGATGTCCTGGATTTTGCGAGCCTACGATCGCGGTTGTTTACGGATGGCATGATAGATGTGAAGATTTACACTTAGCATCCAAGTATAAAAAAATGGATAATATGAATGAAATGGAATTTCAACCGCATTATAAATTATTAGTACATAAAACAGATACAGATTGTGCACCGACTGCATACGTATGTGGTGATTTGTTAATGTTGTATCCAAAATTAAAAAATTATATCAAATTGGTAAAGATTGAAAATGCGTTACTAGGCAATTATTTTGTATGTAGAAAATACGAAAGTATTACAAACGAAGAGGGATCAAAAATATTAATTTTAGAATCATTTGAACCGTTGGGTGTTTTGAAACAATTGTATGATGCTGACACAAAATCAATTGAAGGTGAAGAAACAAAGATGTGAGAAATATTATAAATACAAATACTCGTACATTTTAAATTTTACACAATTGATCAAATTACGTAATTACTATTCTTTATTTTGAGTTACGTTTATACCATTGATGGTATTATTGTAATACTATCGGTATTATAGAAAGTATAAGTAAGTGTGTGTAGTGCTGTACAAATTCAACAAATAGTCTCCACTTTTCGTTAGCTTTTGAATATATACACTTTCAAATACTATCCACTCAATATTTATTTTAAATTTTAAAAATACGAGAAACCGAGATACCAGATACCATACGTAGCATATTCAGATACGTGTATATGTCAGTACTACACGTAGAAATAGAATAAAGATTTAATAAATTAACATATACATTTACTATATCAAGATACGCAGTGTACATAGAGCGTTGTATTTGCATCCTTCAATCCTCCTCATCGTCCTCCTCTTCCGAACTCGTAAAATCAAATTCACTATCACTCATTTCAGCTCTTCTCGCTGCTTTCGCCCTTTCCTTTTCTTCTCTTATTCTTCTCATTTCAATTTGTGTTACTCTTTGTTCTCTTTTTAACACGCAATTATTCAACAAAATACACATATCTGGCAACAATAGTTCTGTAGCATAATCCAATGCAGTTTTTTCAGTATTGTCGGTTACGTTCAAATCACATCCACCATCTACCATTAATAAAGGTACTAATAAATGATATCCATTTAAGACAGCCCATATTAAAGCAGTTTTTCCATCGTTGTCTTTTGCTTCTAAATTAATGTCTTCTGCTAAATTTCTTCTGCCACGTCGAACATTCTCATTTTCTTCTTCGTCTTCCTCTGATGAATATTCTTCTTCTCTTTTTTTGCCATATTTACTTTCTTCTTCTCTTTTCCTGGCTGCTGCTTCTTCTTGTTTTTTCTTTTCTTTTCTTGGATCTTTTCTGCTACCGTCACGATTAAAAGTAGAAATTTCAACACCTACGCACAATTCAACAATAGCTCGATTACCTCGTTGTACAGCAATAATTAAAGGAGTTCGCCCTTGATTGTCTTGACTGTTGATACATTTTTCAATCGTCCAAAAATATCGCAACGATTTGAATTTATTAAAATGTGCTGCGTGATGAATTGCTTCCATACCATCGTTGTCAGTTCCATGTATATCAACACCTTTACCGGCAAACAATTCAATAACAGAAACAAAATCACGTCTTGCTGCAAAAATTAAAGGAGTATATCCAACTCGCAATTCTTTTAATTCTTTTAAACATCCCGGTGTACCATTCGAAGCGCTTGGTTCCAATAAAGCTTGACACAATTTCATATTACCTCCTTTTGCTACTATCATTAACGCAGTTAATCCAGAACAATTTATTTCTGACCGTATGTCACGATTTGCACCGGCATCAATTAAAGCAATAGCCACTTCATTGTGACCACGTGAACACGCAGCCATTAAAGGTGTGTATCCTTTGTTGCTTTGCACATCAATATTACAGTCGTAATTCATCATGACCTGTAAACTTTCCATATTACCACGACTTGCTGCAACGACAGAAGCTGGTTTGCCGTTAAACAACCGATTTGGATTAGCACCCCATTTTAATAATTCTTCGACACACGTCGAATTGTTTGAATGAGCTGCTGCATCCAGGGGTTCGTTTAGCAGTTCTAAATAATGGTCTTGGGTGACATGTCTTAAAAAAGGTAACGTTTTTAACAATGTTTTCATATCGTTGTCTTTTGCTGCAGCTACAATACCAGAAACTATATCGCCGGTTTCGTATTCGATTGCACCTTTGAGTCTTGCTTCACGATCTTTTTCACCACCTTCATTGATGGTAGAGATGTTACGAAATCGTAAATGATGTTTAATCATGTGGGAGGAGAGTGGAGATGGAAGGGTGGCATCGTGTGTTGTGTTGGGATGTGCCATTGCAAATGTACGTTGAATTGTTGCAGAAGTTTAGGAGAAAAAAAGTGTTGCTGTTGCGCTGCTGTTGCTGGCACTTTTTTAAGAGGATTGGAGGATTTTGTGCTGTGAGATTTAACGAGGATAGAATTCAATACGAGTACAGATATCACATACATTATTTTATGAATATTCCTTTATATACATCCTATTTTGCTATTGACTTCTTTAACAAAGTATGAATGGTATTTGCTTTTAATTCTGGACACACGTTCCGGTGTCCACTCTTATGTAGCAACTTCCAATCTTTTACTTGGCAAATTCTAAAAAAAAATAGAAAAAATCTTGTATTAGTACATGAAGACTGTTTATGGGTTTATATATATAGCATCAAAATACAACAATACAATATAGAAAAGAATTCATACTATGGTTAAGACGAAAAACTTACTTATCACAATAAAATGCACAAAGACAACCAGAGCACGCTGTTAATTTATTTGTTATTGGATTGTGCGCCTTTCCACCTAGGTAATAGTGTGTGTAAAAGAGTCAAATATATTTATTACGTTAAAAACTTGAAGATGATAATGAAACAAGTTTGAAGAAGGGAAGAGGAATAGAAATTGAAACTACAGTGCTCCATTCGCGTGCACGCTCATTCGCTTTGTATTTACTTACAATAAGTACAAAATGTGGGTGTAGCTACATACGACGGCGTAGATTTCCCTTCGCTACTATCCAACATTTGAAGTATTCCAATCGAACCAATGTCTCCTTGTGCCGCTGCTGTCAACAATAATTCTCTAGCTCTTGCAACATCTTTTTCCACGCCATGACCATTAAAATAGATGTACCCCAAACTTAACATACTATTCACATCTCCATGTTCGACTGCTCTAATTAACAATGCTGCTGATTTTTCTGTGGATTGATCTACTCCAACTCCATCTTCGTGTCGTTGCGCCAACATTGCCATAGCCCATCCTTTACCTTTACCACTCCAGTGCCGCAATCGTTCAATATCTTCTTCTGACCCATCTTTGTATAAATTACTACGACACAAGACACATGTATTTTTCTGTTTACGCGACAAAGATTTACTTTTCATTTTTTGACGGAAACAATGTGAATGCATTCCTTTACTACAACAAGTCATTCTAGTAAATTTAAAATCGTTCTTCGGTAACTCATCAAGACAGATTGGACAGACATCGTCTTCTTCTTGTTGATTTCCAAGTTGGTACGACGTGGACGACGTGGATGACGTGGACGAAGTGGACACAGTTGTTTCTTTGTTGTCGTTATCTTCTTCATGATTATCTTCTTCATGATTTAAATTTGGCATTTTTGAATACAGATTTAGTGATTTAAGATTTGCAATAGCTTTTGTATCTCCTTGTGCTGCCGATTTGTGCCACCATTCTATCCCTGTGGCTTTTGATTTTTCTACACCTATGCCTTTGTAATAATGAAGTCCTACATTAAATTGTGCATCGGCATGGCCTTGTTCGGCAGACAACTTATAGAATTTTAACGCGAGTGGATCCGATTGAATCACACCTTTGCCTTGGTCATACATTGTTCCGAGATTAAATTGTGCAATGCAATGGCCTTGATTAGCAGCCAATTTATAATATTGTACTGCACGTACGTCATCTATTTCAACACCTTTGCCATTGGCATAACAATTACCTGAATGAAATTGTGCTGGAGCATATCCTTGTGCTGCTGACAGTTTCCAAAATTTAATGGCAAGTGAATCCGATTGACTCACCTCGATCGATCCACATCCTCGACCCAATCCATACAAACATGCAAGATTCGATTGGGCAACAGGGAAGCCTTGATCAGCAGCCAATTTCCAAAGTACAAATGCGCGTTCGTAATCTTGTGAAACACCGATACCTTGAGAATATCTATCAGCCAACATTTCTTGTGCCCATGGTTTTTTTTTGGAACACCACACACGCAATCGTTTAATTTCTTCTTCCGATCCTGGCTGTGCCTCTTCTGAATGACACATTAGACAATCAGAAGAAGAAATTAATTTTTTGATTTCTTCTTCTTCTAAGTAACTTGTACTTTTGCCAGCATGGTTAGTTTTGCTACATATTTCATGCATATAATTCCCACATCCTGTACATATTTTAAATGTTTGTACATCCAACATTATTACCACCTCGAGACAGATCGAACATAGTTCGGGAGGATCATTCACCTTTAACGTGGGAGAGGTACCGGAGGTACCAGAGGTTAACTCGTTGGAATCTGGATCGGAGCTACTGTTTTGGTCCATTCTGTATTGAATGTTGTTAGTTGTTAATTTTTAACGTGTTTTTTAAACAAATCAAAAAGTCAAAACAAGTTTTTGAATTTTTTTTGTTGTTTTTTTTTTCTTTTTTTTTTGTTTTTTTGGTTAAAAGCATTGTGCGTGTATTAAAATTACTTGAACATATTTGTACATTTGATTATATTATTATTCTATTATTCTAGAGTACCAATTACTTCAAACCATTCACGGCACATAACCCACGACAACATTTTCAACTTCCCCACTTGGCATTAAATCATCACTACTTTCGTTCTTCTTCAAAGGATGATCTCCCATAAATGCAGAACACAAAACCGTAGTATGCAGCATTACTAAAGCACAACCCGTCGGATTCCATCTCAAACCTCTTACATCAAAATTATCGGCAGGTGTATCAAACCAAGAAGCACCATCTGGTGACCATATAAATACTTTAGGTGTACCTACACAAATCGCTAATTTTGTTTCGTTTGGATGCCATTTTAAAGAACGTACAGGCGTTTTATGAATTAAGGCGGCACACATGGATAATTTCGATGTTTCCCAAATGTAAACGACGTGAGGTGTACTATCATTTCTAGTCGCTAAATATAGATTGTCGGGACTCCATGCTATAATTCCTACACCTATTCTAGGCAATCCATCGGACAACGAAGATATTTTATTGCTTTTACTTTTTGGTTTTTGTGAATTGACTACAATTAATTTACAAGATTGTGTTTCTATTGCATATTCGGTCATTAAATTATTATCACTGGATACAACTTCACGATAGACATGTACTCGTGATTGAGAAGAGATGCTATGGGCATGTACATATTCAACTATTGGTTTCCAAGTACTGCTGCTTAATATACGTACCGACTCATCGTAACTACCAATAGCTAATAATTCACCTGTTGTATTTGACCACGCACTGGATTTAATACCCAATGCATTTTCGTAGGCTTGATATCTAGATAAACATGTACCATCCGGTCTATATATTAACATATTGTAATCAATGGCACAATCCGTAAGCAGCAAAGCTGTACCGTTGGGTGACCATTTGATGTCGGCGACATCTCTTGTTTCTGGTTCAAAATCACAGACCCGTTTCCATGTCTCTGTATCGTAAATCATGATTACATCTTTAGATTGACGGCGATGCGCCACAACCATAAATGTACCGGTTCCAGGACTAAAATCTAAACCTGCGATCGGATGCTTGGGAGCTTGCAATTTAACAGCCGTGCCATTCAACAAGGACCATGCTGTCATGTGCAATTGAAATTCAGCTATGGTTAAAATGTGTCGACCGTCCGGTGTCCATCGAGCAGAGACCATACCAGCAACACCTTCCGTTATACGACAGGTCCAATCTGTTTTGTGTACGCACCACACATCTACAATGGCGCGGCCATAAATGCCACACAATATGTACATGGAATCGAAGGACCATTCAATGTGTTTGATTTCATCGGCACAATTGAATAGATTGACTACCGACATGTCATCGACGTCGCGAATAACTAAAGTGGATTTCGTAGCTACCGCGAGATATTTTCCATCGGGTGACCAAGTGCAATGTCCACCGCTGTGTTTGTAAAGTTCACTGAAATCAATCGCTGGATCGTCCGACGACATGGAAAAATAACTTTGTCGTGTGTGGTTGGTTGTTGTGATATTGTTGTGTATATTTCAAATTACGATAAATCTTCTGAATTGACACTGCATTTTACTCATACAAAATGATACTTTTGGTTCATTAAGATAATCAAATGGCTTCAGCCGTAATGGGTATAATAGGCTTTCGAAACATGATGAAGATATTGAAACTGTACCGCTTTTTTAAAAATTTAGCAAAAAAAATAGTTTGGACCATCCTTCGTGGCTTGTGGTTTTCTTTAAAATTTTTAATTTGTGTTGCTATGCCGTATCCATTGTATTGGGGATACAAATATTGTTTAATGCCGTTGCATGAATATTGCTGTACACCAGGCAGTTTGCTGTATTATTTTAAGGAATCCTGCTGCAACGTCTGTAACAGTTGCAATGGGTATTACAAACCCTACGAAAGATTAGAAACACAAAGTAATTAAAATCAATGTTAAAAAAAAAGGGAACGTAACCACAGTAACCACACACAGTAACCAACACAGTACACAATTCCCAAGTATATATTAATCTATGGGAAGATTCACAGAAGCTGCTGCTGGTGCACTAACAGGTTCTACCGAAGTGTGCATCATGCAACCAATCCAATTCTTCAAAACAGAACTACAACAAAATCGATTTACACTGACAAGAGCGTTGCAACCTAAATATTTATATCGTGGTACTTTAATCGCTTCTACCACAATAGCACCAGTCGTTGCGATACAATTCAGTGTGAATGGTGCCTGTCTTTCCGCTTTCCCAGCTCTGACTGAAACACAACGAAAAAAAAACACATATTTCTCTGGTATTACGGCAGGTGTTGTTAGCGCCGTAATACAATCACCTTCACAACTAATCGAAGTCAATCAACAAAAACATGGTGGTACTATTCAATCCATATTTTTACGTATTTATCGTACCCATGGTTTAAAAACAATGTATCGTGGGTTTTCCATGACAGCAACAAGAGAAGGATTTTTCAGCATGTCCTATCTAGCAAATGCACCATTAGTAACACATCACATACAAACTTCCACTTCATGTAATTCCAATGCAGCTACATTACTTGGTTCTATAATAGCTGGATCGATGGCAGCCATAGTCACACATCCAGCCGATACATTAAAAACAAAAATACAAGGTGATCTATTTCCAGTGAAAGGTGCAATAAAGAATGGATTGACAAATATGAATGTACATACAACAATAAGTAATATGAATCTCATGAATAATGGATCAAAAATAAAGACTTTGAAACATCTTTATTGTGGTTTTTTACCCAGATGGATTCGAATAGTATGTTGTACATTTATTTATGGTCAATTGAATCCATTTTATACCGATATGATTGAAAATGCATCGATGGAATAGCAGTAGATATACAATATATATATATACATGTAAAGTAAACAACAACAAAAATGGTAATGTGCTTTTATTTATTTTGTTTAGTGTGTATTGTTTTTTTTTTTTTTTTCTCCCTGCGCTCCCCACTCAACTCCTGGTTTTTTCTCTTTCTCTTCTCTATCCTCATTCTATTATATCTTCTAATATATACATAGACTACATAGACATACCGTATATATATAATACCCAGTAATTTTATTTTGACTTGCCTACCATCAACAACATATTCGACAACAAACTATTCAACA
>MDTF01001851.1_pt1 | contig 11382 bp, 12 predicted proteins | sample 811191 | NCBI WGS metagenome assembly MDTF01 (sample SAMN05326649, study PRJNA326480) | marine metagenome | isolation source: seawater | place: Southern Ocean | collected 2011
AAGGAAATATTTACCTTAGAAGAAAGTATTAAACATTTTAATTTAGAGGGTATTGGAAAATCCCCATCTAAATTAGATATGAGCCGTATTTTATCAATGAACGAGCATTATATCAAAACTATTAATGAGGATGAACTTTATGATCACCTTTTAAAATATTGTGAACTATTTAAAGAAAAAATAAAATCAGATAAAGAAAAGCAAATTAAATCCTCATTAGCATTCCTTAAAAACAAAGCTAAAACCCTTGAGGATATATATAATAATTCAAAATATATTATTTTGGATGAAATTAACTTTAATCAAGAAGATTTAAAATTAATTGATGATAAAGCAAAAAAAATAATATCTGAATTTGCAAAAAAAATTAAAGAATTAAATAATCTAAGCAAAGAAAGTTTGGAACCCCTGGTAAATGATCTTATAAAATCTCATGAAACAAATTTCAGAGGTGTTGGTCAGCCTTTAAGAGTGGTATTAACTGGTTCAAAATTTGGACCAGGAGTTTATGATATAATTATATCCCTGGGAAAAGAAGAGGTTCAAAAAAGATTAAGGAACAAGATATTTGGCTAAAATCGATGATGCTTCACCAGAAGATGATGTTTTTGATCTAATTTCATCTAAAGTTTTTTTGCAATTATCAACTTGTTGAATCATAAGGTTTGTATTATTTAGAAAATAAACTACAGCTTTAAAAATTTCTTTTGCACTACACTCTCCTTGAAGTAACTCAGGTATAATCTCTTTTTTATTGATTATATTTATTATATTAGCAAACTTTACTTTAACTAGAGATTTCATAATAAAATAATTAATCATATTAATTTTATATATAATAATTGATGGTATACCTGCATTACAGATTTCTAAAGATACAGTACCAGATTTCGAAACAGCAAAAATTGAACTAGATAATATTTGATGTTTAATATTTTCATCAGAAATTACATCATAGTTGTCAAAATTGTAATTTTTTATAAAATTTTTTATTAAATCTTTATTATCATCTGTAGAATGAAATACGAAAGTATATTTATTGAATTTTTCATTCATCATTAAAATAAAATTACACAATATTGGTAAGAGAATATTTATTTCTGAGATTCTGCTTCCAGCAAAAATTGAAATAATTTTTTTATCTTTAGGAATTAATGATGAAAAGTCAGTTTTTAATTTATTACCATTCTCAAGTAGTGGGTGTCCTACAAAAGTATTTTTTATATTTTCTTTGTCGAAATATTTTTTTTCAAAATTAAACAATAGCAACATGTGATCAACAAATTTTTTATATTTTTTTACTCTACTCTCTCGCCATATCCATACCTGTGGGGCCACATAATGGATTGTTTTTATATTACTGTTAATTTCTTTAACTCTTTCAGCAACTCTAAGGGTAAAATCAGGGCTATCTATACTGAATAATATATCTGGATTAAATTTTATTATCTCATCTACAGTTTTGTTAATTCTACTTCTAATCTTAAAGATATTTAATAAAACACTCGTAAACCCCATAAAAGTAATTTCTTTTATATGAAAAATTGATTTAATCCCTAATGAGGTGAGGTGGTAACCCCCAACAGATAAATATTGTATATGAGGGTTAGTAAGTTTAAGTTGTAAAATAACCGTTGAGGCCAATTTATCACCTGATGGTTCACCAGTTAAAACAAAAATTTTTTTCATTTTATTGTTATAAAAATCTTATTTTTATTAGCAAAAGCTATACATTTTATCTTATCTAAAAATATATTCTGATTAGCTTTCAATACCACACCTTTTAAATGTGCCTTTTTGCAGTCTTTAATTGTATCTAATCCAATAGTTGGTAAATCAGCTCTTAAATCTTGCTTTTTTTTAGGAAATTTAATTAATATTCCTTGATTATTTTTAGCTTTAATTATTGATTGAAGCATTTTTTTTGTACCTCTCGAATTTTCTTTTGCAATAATTGAATTATTTCTAACTACCAAAGCTTGAGTATGATTATGTGCATTTAATTTATTTAGTGAGTTAATACCTATTTTAATTTCAATTAATTCTTTTTTATTAGGTCTAATTTTTGTATAATTTCCTTTTGGCATAGTTAATTCAGGATTATAAAAATTAGATTTTATCACCTTAATCTTGTTCTCTAATAAAATTTTTATTAACTCTTTTAATATTGCAGCATCACCTAATTTGGAGGCTTTAATTATTCTTGGCATATAAAAAAGGCCTTTGATGTCTAATTTAAGGGAAGAAATTTTTGGTTTATCAATCTTACCAGCAAATAATACCTTATTACATTTTTTATCTTTAATTAATTTAAGGATTTGACCAAACTTACCAATACTTAAAAAAAAAGAGTTCTTGTCTATTTTAAATTTATTACCTCTAGTCAAATCTATTATAAAATATTTTTTTTTTTCTTTTTTTATTTTATCTAATATTAATTTTGGAAAATTAGTACTACCTAAAAATAATCCAATCATTTTATTTTAAAAAAGGTGTACAAATTGGTCTTTTTTTGTTCTTATTAATAAATTCTACTACTTCTTTTACCAAAGGGTTGTCTTTAAAGTCACCATTCAATTTATTTAAATTTTCATTTAAACTTTCATTTCTAAATATTTCCTTATAAGCATCCGTAAGACCTATGATATCAGTGTTTGGGACCTTACTTCTTCTTAATCCCACAACATTAATGCCATTTAAGTAATTGCGGTTACCTGTTGATAGTCCATAAGGTATAACGTCTCTAGAGACTCCCGTCATTCCACCAATCATGGCCATTTTTCCAATTCTTGTAAATTGTTGAACTCCACAATTACCACCAATTACAACATTATCTTCTATTATAGCGTGACCAGCGATTGCAGCATTATTAGCTATTACAATATTATTACCAACGATACAGTCATGAGCAATATGTGCACTAATCATTATTAGATTTTTATTACCAACTTTTGTTAGACCCCCGCCTATAATTGTTCCAGGATTAATAGTCACATATTCTCTTATCGTGTTATTATCACCAATTATTAGTTTTGTTTTTTCACCATTATATTTCATGTCTTGTGGGGCATTACCAATTGAAGCAAATGGATAGATGTTATTATTTTTTCCAATCGATGTGTAGCCAACAATATTAGAATGAGATTGGATTATAGAATTATTGCCAATTTCAACATTTGGTCCAATAATAACATATGGTCCAATTTCTATGCTTGATGAAATTTTAGCTTTTGGATCAATAATTGCAGTTTTGTGAATCATTTCATCGATTTTCTTTAATAAAATTTTTTAAACTTTTTGCTGGATAGCCCATTACTTTTGAGTTATCTGGAATATTTTTTATAACACCACTGCCTCCAGCAATTTGAATATTATTTCCAATTTTTAAGTGACCAGAAATTCCAGCTTGACCACCAATCATGACATTGTTACCTAGTGTAGAGCTGCCAGCAAAACCCACTTGTCCAGCAATAATACAATTATTACCTATCTTGTTGTTGTGGGCAATATGTACTTGATTATCTAAATAAGTATTTTTTCCAATAATAGTATTTGATAATGAGCCCCTATCAATAGTTGAACCACAACCAATTTCAGAATTATCTTCAATAATAACTATTCCAATATGTGGGTATCTTATGTTTTTTATATTATTAGGAAAAAAGCCAAACCCTTTTTTTCCAATTACGCAGCCATCTAAAATACTTACATTATTTTTAATTATTGAATTTCTAATAATAACATTAGACCCTATAGAACAATTATTTCCAATGATTACATTACTTTCAATAATAGAATTGTGTCCTATTAAACAATTTTGACCAATTTGAACATTTTTACCAATTAAAATATTTTTCCCAAATTTAACTTTTTTGTTGAAGGTTGTCTCAGACATATTTTTAACATCTTCATCAAAATCATCTGTCACAGCTTCAGGATAAAAAATCTGGGTAATTTCAGCTGTAACAATTAGTACATTGTCAACAATTATAGCAGTACAATTTTTAGATAAAAGATGCGATAAATTTTTTGTGGTTATGCAATATGAAGCTTTAGTTTTTGAAGCTAGATTTTCATATTTTTTGGAATGAAAAAAAGTAATATCATTTACATTTGAAGCTTGAAGATCCTTAATGTCAGTAACATCAATATTTTTGTTGTCATAATTAATGTCAATATTAACTAGTTTAAATAGCTTTTTAATATCAAATGGACCGTAATTTTTAAAGAAAGGATTGATCATAGATATAATTATTTATCAAAAATATGATTAATAGCTTATCAATAATTATTACTGATTATTTTCTATCAACTATAGTAGCTGACCATTGAGCATCAGCCATTTTTTTACCATCTACAAAGGCCTCACCTTTGTATTTCCAAACTTTTCCGTGTGATCTTGTGGCTTCTATATTTAATTCTAACTTGCAATCTGGTATAACCGGGTTTCTAAATTTTGCTTTTTCAATACCCATTAGGAAAACGAGTTTATTTTTATAAGTTTCTTTGTCAATACCAGCGGCAGTTAATGCAGCAGCAGCTTGGCCAAATGCTTCAACAATTAAAACACCAGGCATTACTGGATTCCCAGGAAAATGACCTTGTACAAAAAAACTATCTTTTCTAACATTAACTATTGCTGTTGCTGAAAAAAGTTTCTTAATATTGATCAGTTCATCTATTAAAAGCATAGGCTCTCTATGAGGAAGTAGGTCAATAATTTGTTTTTTATCTAATGATGTGATCATAGGTATTTTATTTTATTTTATTTTAATATTCTTAACTTTAGAGTTTAGTATCTCAAGAATAATTTTAGTAAGATCTAACTCACTTTTACCTACAATTATATTATTCTTGGACACAATAAAAGATATTGAATTTTTATCAGAATAATCTGTCAAAATCGGTGTTATAGTGTTAATTAAAACTTTTTGCGCTTCTAATCTTTTTGTTTTAATTTCATTTGCAGCAGTTGTCTGATTTAATCTAAAATTTGATAATTTTTTTTGAAATAATTTAACTTTTTTATTAAACTCATCATTGTTAAGTATATTTTTTTGAGCAGTTAATTTTGTTTCTTCATTTTTTAAATCTTCTTTGATTTTTTTAAAATTTGAAATATTTGATTTGTTTTTTTTATCTAGTTGGTTAATAATTGACTTTCCTGCACTTGAATTATTCATTAAATAATCAAGATCAAGAAAGAAAATTCTTTCTGATGCTAAAAGAATATTAGAATAAAATATAACAAAAATTAAAAAAATATATTTAAAGAACTTATTCACAGTAATTAAAAGGTAGTACCAAGATTAAATCTGAAAGTTTCAGTCTTATCAGTTGAGCTTTTACTAAATGGTTGAGCTAAAGAAAAACTTAAAGGTCCAATTGGCGTTGATATATTCATTCCTATTCCAGCTGAACTTCTAATTTTACTATTATCCATTGAGCTATCATAGTCAACACCCCAAATGTTTGCTGCATCAATAAAAAAAGAAAAATCAGTATTTTGAAATGAAGGTAATAATTGAGGCAATGTTGCGTTAAAGTTGACAGCCGAAAGATAGTTACCACCTATAAAATCGTTATTATCAACTGGTCCAACTTTGCCACCCTCAAAACCTCTTAGTTTACTTTCTGGCATAAATAATCTTTTTGAAATCCTTACATCAACATCGTCAATAGTGTTTACCATCTTACCGTAAAAACTTACCTTGGTAATCATAGAAGAAATTTTTTGATATCTGGTAGTCTCAAAAGAGTTAACTATTTCGTGATTATCAGAGATGATTGGTAATTCTTGATAAAAGCTAGTTGTATAACCTTCATCAGCTCGATATCTTTTATTTCTAAGATCATAATCTAGCGAATATTTAAAATATGTATCAACATAGCTACCTTTTTGCTTTTTTAGTGTTGAAGAGGCAGTAGATGTTGTTTCTAAATTTTCATATGCTGTTTCAATTGATGGGCTAAAAAATAAATTTTCATATTGTTCGAAAGTTGTTCCAAAAGAAATACTAATTTCAGATGTTTTATATCCAAAATCAGCAAGATTATCTGAAGAGGTACTTTTAAGTGATGTGAATAATGTATTATCAGAATAGTTAAAATTTGGCTTCTCATATACAAATTGTCCTTTAATTGCACTTTCACTAACTGATAAATTTGTATTTAGCCTTATCCCTTTGCCTAAAAAATTATTTTCTTTGATACCTCCACTAACAGTACCACCAGATGTTCCAATACCAGCTCCCAAAGAAATCTCTCCAGTTGGTTTTTCTTCTACAGAAAGATCAATAACTTTTAAGTTTGCATTTGAACCCGGTAAAATTTTGGACTGCACATTACCGAAAATATTTTTCGCTTTAATATTATTAATTGATTTATTGAATAAAATTTCATTGAAAGGATCTCCTTCATCAACAATAAGTGAGTTTCTAATAACTTCTTCAAGAGTATATGTGTTTCCTAATATATTAATTTTTTCTACATAAAATTTCTGTGTATCAACTAACAAAATTGAGATATCTAATTTATCATCATCAATAATTTTTTCAGAAAGTGTCGCATCAATAAATTCGTATTGTTTAGATAGTGCAATTTTATCAACTTCTCTTAAAACACTTTCTATTTTATCTAAAGAATATTCTTTACCTTGCAATTTATTAAGCGCTTTATCTATTTGTTTAAAATATTTTTTTTCATACTCATCAGATAATTCTAAAACTAAATTATTAAATTTAAATTTTTTGCCAGCATCAATATTAAAGATCAATTTAAATGAACCATCATTTTTAAACTCAACAAATGAATTTGTAACATTAACTGAGTAATAACCATTATTCTTATAATAGTTAGTTAAAAGTCTTTTATCCATTTCTATACGATCAGGATTTAAATAAACTGATTGAGATATAAATTTCCAAAATCTTGATTCTTCAGAAGTAATAACATTTTTAAGCTTTCTATCTTTTATTTTTTTGTCACCTATAAACTGAATTTCATTAATTTTTGCTTTATCACCTAAATCAATGTCATAAGTTAATCTTATAGAATTTTGCACTTCATTTAAAATTGAACTAGTTTTAATTTCTGCAAAATAATATCCACTAGATTTTATTATATTTTTTATTAGATTCAGGTCTGACAAAAAAATAGTTTCAATGTATGACTTTCTACTTTTCAAACTAATCTTATCAAGTAAGACTTCTTTTAATTTTGCACTTTTAATACCTTTAATCTCTAAATCTTCAATTATAGGATTTTCTACTACATTAATTTGGAGTATTGAATTGACTAGATTAAGTTCAATTTTTTTAAAAAAATTAGTATCGTAAATATTTTTTAAAATACTATTTAACTCATCTTGATTATAATTTCTGTCATAGTTAATTTGACCAAAAACAATAATGGATTCATTGGATATTCTTTTATTACCAACGACATTAACTTCTTTGATTATATCAGCAATTAAAATGGATGACAAAAATAATACAATAAAGTTGATCTTTAGAATTTTTTTAAACATACGATGTTATATATCCAATGACTTAATTTTTAAACTGACATAATCACTCAAATTTACTATATCATTGATTTTTTTGGGAATAATGCTCTTATATTTTAAAAACTCTTTATTCTTAAGAATTTTTAGTAAATTTTTTGAAATATCTAAAAACTTAATTTTTTTGTTTAAAAACATATCTACCAATACATCATTAGCAGTAACAATTATTGTTTCAAAAAGTGAATGATTGTTGGGTAATTGCTTAATGATCTTAATAACTGGAAATTTTTCTACATTAACATTTTCAAAATTTAAATTATTTAGGGCTGTAACGTTTAATTTTTTTGATGCTATTTTTTTTACCTCATTTTCATATAAAGAGTTGAAAATTGGGATAGACATATTTGTGTCGTGTATTAAAATTTTGGTTAGTCCATTCTTAAATTTAACCAGAGCATGAACGTAAGATTTTGGATGAACTAAAATTTCTAAATTTTTATAATCAAGATCAAAAATTTTTTTAGCCTCTATAATTTCAAAAACTTTATTCATCATAGTTGCAGAATCTATTGTTATTTTTTTACCCATTTTCCAATTAGGGTGAATCAAAGCTGCTTTAGGTGTAATTGATTTAAATTTATTTAATGGATATTTGTTAAAAGGCCCCCCTGATGCAGTAATAAAAACTTTATCAATATTATCATTATTTAAGCCACCTATTAAAGAGTAGATAGAAAAATGTTCTGAGTCAATGGGAACAAATTTAGTTTTATTAATAAAAAGTTCCTTTTTAATTAACGACCACCCACATATTATCGATTCTTTATTCGCTATAGCAATTTTTTTTGTAAATTTTATTATTTTTAATGTTGGATCTAAACCGTCTATACCTGATATAGCATTCATTACATAATCAACTTTCTTATTAATAAATATCGTATCTATACAATCAAAATTATTATAAATATTAATTTTTTTTTTGCATAACTTTTTTTTTAAATATAAAAATTTCTTATAATTTGTAATTACTATATTATTAACTTTGAATATTTTAATTTGTTTTAATACTTCAATAACATTATTATTTGCTGCAATAAGTGAAATTTCAAAATTATTACGATCTTTTTTTAAAATATTAAAAAGATTTTTTCCAATAGAACCTGTTGAACCTAGTATTACAATTTTTTTTTTCATAATTAGAGAAAACTAAATATTAAATAACTAATTGGGATAGCAAAAATAATGCCATCAATTCTATCTAGAACACCTCCGTGTCCAGGGAGTAAATCACTTGTATCTTTTACTTTAGCCAATCGCTTCAAAAATGAAATAAACAAATCTCCTAGCTGAGAAAATAAAGAAATAATCAATGTAAATAGAAATAATGATAGAATATTATAATCAAATAAATACTGACTAAAAAAAGGTATCAAGGACAATGAAAAAATGAAAGAGCCAAATGATCCAGATATAGTTTTTTTAGGACTTATTTTGGTTAATTTTTTTCCCTTAAAAATTTTTCCTATAACAAGACCGCCAATATCTGAGACAACTGAAACTAAGATGGAATACACAATAACTATTTCGAATTGAGTATTTGTTGATTTAGCACTAATAATAAAAAAAATTAATACAGACAAATATAATAACGAAATTGCTTTATATATAAACCTTAATAACTTTTCTTTAAAACTTTCTTTAATTAAAATTTTAGAAATAAGAGCATAAAATTCTACCCATGAAACTATCCCAATCACAATAAGTGAAATAACCAAGATATACGTGTACGAAAACATTAAATATAATAATAAAAATAAAAAAATTGAAGTAATTAATCTTTTTTTTAGTTCTATATTCATCAAATCCCACCAAAATTTCTTTTTAATAATTTAAATTTATTTAGTATTTTTTTATAATCATTTTTTTTAAAATCAGGCCAAAGTTTTTTTTCAAAAAAAATTTCAGCATAAGCAGACTGCCATAATAAAAAATTGCTTAATCTCTGTGTGTTGCCCGTTCTTATTAATAAGTCAGGATCTGGTATTTTGTTTGTATATAAATTTTCTTCAATATTTTTTTCTGTAATTTTTTTTTTATTTTTAAGACATTTGTTAACTGCATTTAAAATTTCTTCTTTTGAACCATAATTTAAAGCTAAATTAATCTGTAATCTTTTATTTTTTGAAGTTTTCTTTTCTGATTCTATTAAAATTTTTTGTAATTTAATTGAAAATTTTTTTTTATTACCGATAATTTTAATTTTAATTTTATTTTTAACTAGGCTTTTAATTTTCTTTAATAAGAAATTTTCTAATAAAGAGAATAAAAATAATTTTTCTTTTTTTGGTCTTTTCCAATTTTCTGTGGAAAATGTGTATAACGTTAGAAAACTAATTTTTTGTTTTATGGTTTCTTCAATAACTGACTCAACAGTTTTAAGACCTTCCCTATGACCAAAATTTCGTGAATTTTTTTTTTTTATGCCCCATCTTCCGTTTCCATCCATAATGACGGCAACATGTTTAATTGGGTTCATATGGTCATTATTTCTTTTTCTTTAGCCTCTACCCTCTGGTCTATAGTTTTAATATGCTCATCAGTAAAAGTCTGTACTGTTTTTTCATTTTTTTTTTTCATCATCTTCACTTATCTCTTTATTTTTAACTAAATTTTTTAAAACATCATTAGCTTCTCTTCTAATATTTCTAACTGAAATTTTACATTTTTCACCCATAGACTTAATTAATTTCTTAATTTCCATTCTTCTCTCTTCATTTAGATCTGGAACAGGTAATCTAATTAGTTGACCATCTATTTGTGGATTTAAACCAAGCTCTGACTTTTTTATAGCTGAATCGACTAATGGGACATTATTAAGATCCCAAACCTGGATATTGATTGTTCTCGCATCTGGGGTGGTTATGCTAGAAACTTGATTTAGCGGCATCGCTTGTCCATAAACATCAACCTTAACTAAATCAAGCATTGCTGCATTTGCCCTTCCAGTTCTTAGTGATGTTAATTCTTTTGAAAAAACCTCAATGGTCTTATCCATTTTCTGACTGTAAGACTCGTTGTTAAACATTTATTCACCTATTTTGATTCTATAGAAATCATTTATCTTTAAGCCAGAGATATTAAGATCTTTTATAACATCTTGCACTTTCTTTTTAGGCTCCATAACCCACGCTTGGGTTAATAATGCATTATCTTCTTTAAACTTATTCATTTTACCTAGACTAATTTTTTGTACTATCTCATCAGGCTTTCCTGAGTTTTTTAATTCTTCTAAAACAAGATCCTGTTCTTTTTGAAGAACATCTTTGTCAATTAAATCTGAGCTTAAAGCTAGCGGGTTAGATGCCGCTATATGCATTGAAAGTTGTTTACCAAATATCTTGATAGCTTCATTATCATCAGAAGTTTCAAGAGATGTTATAACTGATAATTTAGATAAATTATCTTTAACTACAGTGTGCAAATAATTAAAATTTTTAGTTCCCGACTGATTAAACGTTTTTATTTTACCAACTGTTATTTTTTCACCCATTTTTGATATCAATGAAATAAGATTGTCTTCAACAGATTTGTCATTTGACATGTTAGTTTTATTTAATTTATCTAAATTAGAATCATTTTGGTTATTCAAATCACTTAGTTCTTTTGCAAAAGAAATAAAGTCATCATTTTTTGCAACGAAGTCTGTCTCACAATTAAGCTCTAAAACAGAAATCTTATTTTCGTCTCCAGAAGTTGCAATTACACCTTCTTTTGCATCCCTAGACATTTTTTTGGAAGCTTTAGAAATTCCCTTAACTCTTAAAATTTCTACTGCTTTATCTAGGTCTCCACCAGATTCTTTGACTGCTAAATTA
>MDTF01007615.1_pt1 | contig 11382 bp, 9 predicted proteins | sample 811191 | NCBI WGS metagenome assembly MDTF01 (sample SAMN05326649, study PRJNA326480) | marine metagenome | isolation source: seawater | place: Southern Ocean | collected 2011
TACCTAAATACTGATCACATAGGTTAATAACAAATTTAGAAGTTATAAAGTCATAGCATTTTTGTGACTCAGCAAGTAGATTCATAAAGTAATATTGAGTTTCATAAAAAATTCCTGTTGAGGCATTTTCATTTATCTTAAATTTATTTTTTGTAGCATCATTTAAGATCGTCTTAACTGTATCTTGGTCAAAAAATGAATTAATTGTTGAATAACCTTTATTTACTAAGTCATCTAAAATTTTTTTACTATTAAATTCCATTTAATAATATTACTAAAATACAAACCGATTATCAATGCTATTATAGTTTCTTATTTAATATTTCATTTATTAATTGAGGATTAGCCTTACCAATTGAGGCTTTCATGGCTTGACCTAAAAAGAAACCAAATAGAAAAATATTACTGATTATTAAATTTTATTTAAGTAATTTTTTTAGTTAGAAATAAAACGAAATTCCATGAGATTCTAATTTACTATTTTAATTATGTGGTCTTAATATCCATTATTATCAAAAAATATTTTAGTGTTTAATATTCGATAAATACAACTTAAATAGTTTTAGAAATGATATTATAAATATCTTTACCATCAATCTTGACTGGATTATTGCCAAGTCTTAATAAATTAATACCTTTAATTATTTTTTCAGAACTTTGCTTTATGTTGATATTAAGTGATTCTAGATTATCTTGCAATTTAGCTTGTTTTTTAATTAATGTAATTTTAGAATTAAAATCATTAATATTTTTAACACCAAATAAATTAAAAATTAAATCAAACCTCTGCTTAAGATCAAATGAAGTTTCTGATTTATTTGAATTATCAAAGTTAAATTTAAAAAATTTTTCAAAAAATAAACTAACCGCGTGACCATGGCTTATATTAAACAAGGATGTAAATGGATAAGATACAGCGTGTGGTGCAGTAGTTTTAGATATACTAATTGCTTTTCCCGCTAAGTTTGAAGCTATACTCATTTCAGTAGCATTTTTTAAATTAGGATCATTCAAAAATGATATGTAGCTATTGACCGAAACTCTCAAAGATTTTGAGGCGTACTCTACACTTAGATCATTTGATTTTTTAGACACTAAAGACTCTAACGCTTGAGCAATTGCATCAAACCCAGCAGATGCTTTTATTTTATTGGGTGCAGACATTAAAAATTCAGGTATCAAAAAAAAATTATCTGGTAATAGGAGTTCACTTTCAAAAGAATGTTTAATACCATCAACATAAATAACAGCATTCGAGGTAACCTCAGCGCCAGATCCAGCCGTAGTGGGAATAACAGCCAACTTTGTATATTTTTGTTTAAAAGGATAGTTATAGTTAACAATTAAATCTGCAAGATCGTCTCTTACATCAGCAACATTGGCAATTTTGGCATAATCAATAACAGCACCACCACCAACAGCTAAAATTAGATCTGGCTTAAAACTTTTAACATCATTAATAATTTTGATTAACTCTTCTAAAACCGGTAACTCTGAATTTTTATAAAATAATTTAGTTTCTTTATTATTTAATAATTCTTTAAAAAAAATTTCAGCACCAGATGTAACAAAAGATTTTTTACCACACAACACAAAGATTTTTTTAAAACTAGTGTCATTGATAAAATTTTTTATATCCTCAGTAGAATTAATCATTTATTTCATAAATTCTTTTTTGATCTTAATGAGATCAGTTGGTCTTGGTAGTTTCTTAATCTTACTACTGGAAATTTTCACCTCTAAAAAACTTAAATTATAATCATTTAAAAAATTTTGAATATTTTTTTTTAAATTATTATCATCATGAATGGAATAAAAATTTTTAAAACCTAAGCTCTTTGATAATTTTTTAAAATCTATATCATTAGCATGTGTGTTTTGACCACCTACTGAATCGTGTGAATTGTTATTAAGTAAAATATATTTAAAGTTTTTGTTAGCAAAAGATCCTGCGGTTTTAATTGATCCTAAGTGCATTAAAAAGGATCCATCACCATCTATGCAGATAGTATCTTTTTTAGTAGATAACGAATAACTTAATGCAACGGAAGCTGTATGCCCCATTCCTCCAACCATATAAAAGTCACTACTTTTATTAATTTTATATTTATTTCTTAAATACATTAATTCTCTAGAGTTATATCCAGTACTTGAAATTATTTTTGTGTTTTTTTTTAATGATTGTAATAAAGTTTTAAGAAATAATTCTTTATCTAATTTATAAAAATCTTTAATTTTATTAACTTTTTTAATTTTTTCTAATGTTCCTTGTTCTATTAAACATGCAACAGTAGTACTTTTCTTCTTTGCACTTTTAATTTGTTTATCAAATTTTTTTAAATCAGCATTAGTTCTAATAATAGTGTATTTAATATTCAAGAGTTTTAAGATGCTTTCAGTGATTTTACCCTTAACATTGTGTTGAGGCTCATCTTTAACACGTGGTGATCCTCTCCATCCAATTATTAGAATTAATGGTATTGAGTAAACTTTTTCATGCGCTATAGAAATCAAAGGGTTAAGCGCATTAGAAAGGCCAGAATTTTGCATATATATACACGGAATGCTCTTTGTGGAAAGATAATGGCCAATTCCCAATGATACTGCTGCACCTTCATTTGTTGCAATAATATGATTTTTTTTAGTTTTATTTTGTAAAGAAGATGAAAGTTCTTTTAAGACGCTATCAGGCACTCCAGTAAAAAATTCACTATTATTTTTTTTTAATAAATTAATTAATGAATTAACCCTAATCATTTTTGATTAAGTTAATTATTTCTTTAATAGGAATAATTTTTTTATCTATTTCGAAAGCTCTGCTATTTTCTAAAATTTTTTTCGCAGCAAACTGCATTGCAGGATATGCTGCTCTTAGAAGTTGATTGGCATAAATAACTAACTTGAAACCATTTTTAATTAAGTCTTTCTCATAAACTTTAGAGTAAGTTGATGGTACTGAAACCAATGGTATAAAATTTTTACTTTTTTTAAACTCTTTAGCAAATGAAAAAATTTCTTTAGGGGTTTTTTCTTTACTATGAATTAATATTGCATCAGCACCTGCTTTTGAATAAATTTCTGCTCTTTTGAGAGCATCATTCAATCCCTTACCTACAATAAAACTTTCTATACGAGCTATTACCAAAAAATCATTTGATCCACGAGATTTACAAATTTTTTTAATTTTATTGGAAAAAATTTCAGGTTTATCTTGTTTGGTATCTTTTTGATTTTTAAATAATGAGTTTTTTTTAAGACCTATTTTATCCTCCATAATAATAGCAGAAACACCTGACCGCTCTAGAGATCTAACTAAAAAAGGTAAGTGTTCTAACTGACCACCATTATCTGCGTCGAAAACTAAAGGTTTAGTTGTTACATCCATCATATCATTCAATGAAGATATTCTTGATGAAAAATCAACAGAAGAATTGTCAGGTTTGCCTTTGGTAGCAGAGTCTGTAAGACTAGAAGACCACATACCGTCAAATTCAACATCAATATGTTTTTTGGTGATTTTTAAGTTTTCTATAATCAAGCCAGTTAAAGAATTGTGAGATTCTAATATGCGAACTATATTCTTAGATGTTAAAAGTCTTTTAAGTCTAGAGACTCTATTTTGTGGTGATGCACCAATTTCTAAAATTTTACTCTTAATAATTGAAGAGGAAATATTTTTTGTATAACTTGGTTCAATAAGTTTACCTGACCATTTTTTTAGGGTTTTAATAACACGATCTCTAGTAATTTTTTGAATACCATTCTTCCAATCATCACCATGAACAACAAAATCCGGTTTAACTAAATTTAAATTTTTTACATAATCAAGTGTATCTTGAGAAATAACTTTTTTTACATATTTTAAATTTTTAATAATTATTTTTCTTCTATTAAAATCTAGGTATGGAATATTTTTATAAGAAGCTATTGCTTCATCCGTCAGCAAACCAACAGTTACATCGCCAAAACTATTAGCTGTTTTTAGAATATTAATATGTCCATCATGAATGATGTCTGCAGCTAGACCTACATATACAGTTTTTTTAATTTTTTTCATATTCAGTTTAAATAAATAAAATTGTTTATATATAAAATATTTAATAGATATATTAAATAATTAAATAGTAGCAATTAATTTAATTTTCAAAATCATTAATCTTTTTTAGGATCGCTTTAGAAACCAACATATAGCCTTGTTCATTATAATGAGTAGTCTCATTTTTTAATTTTGGCGCAAATAAAGTCAATGGATTTTCATATTGAGCAAATAGCTCTTTATGAATGTTAATTAACTTAATATCATTGCTTTTAATAAAATTAATTAAATTATCATAATCATATTTTGTAGTATCAAACGTCTTACTATCATACCTGTTATTTTTTGTTAAATAAACAAAGTAAAATTTAGCATTGTTATCTTCAGCAAACTCTTTTGACTTGACTAATATTCTTTTAAATTCAGGAGTTAAAATTTGTAATGTTTTTAAGTTTTTTTTATTAATAGAGTTATGAATTTCTAAAATTTTATTTCGTGTTTGAAAAAATTTTAGGAATTTAAATAAATTGCTTTGTTTTAAATCTTCATCAACTTTTAAAGTCATTTTATTCATTTTAAAATGAACCATTTCATCTACTTCATTTTGTCTGCTAATAAGATTTTGAGAGAAATTTATGTCCAATAGATATTTATTTAATATATTATTTTTCAATTCTTCGGTTAAGCCTTCTATGTTCTTTGCGCCAATTAAGTCACTAGATTCTGAATAAAGCCAGATAACTCTTTTGGTTTTACCAGTGGGTAAATATTCTCTTAAAGTTGCATAGCTCATTAAAGGACCACTTCCACCTTGACCAACATTTATTGCTGTTAGCCCAGTAAGTGAATTAATATTGCCAGCAATATTTTTTGATTGATGCACACAATCACCCTGTGCAAAACGACCACCAACTATAAAGAAATCAATAAAGTCCTTATCCCAATTTTTGTTCTTATTGTTAAAACCAAATCTATCAGTTTGATATATATTTGAATATCCCAACTCATTGCATTGTAAAGTTTTTACATTTGATAAACTGCTTAGTGGCATTAAAATTTGCTTGGCAGTATTAAGGAAATGATAAGGATCTATAGCCAAAGCTAAATTTTCGTATTTTTTTTTTAAGACTTTGTATGAATTGAATTTATCAATATTGAAAGGTTGATGCTCGTCAACATTATAATTCATTTTTTGAGCATAATTTTTTAAATAGATATTTCTTTTAAATTTTTCAAAAACTATATTACCTAAGATAATTAGCTCAATAAAATATAAAAAAATAATTAAAAATGAGAAAAATATAGCGATAATATATTTTAGTTTTTTATTTATAAAAAATGATAGAACAGAACATAAAATTAAAAAAAAACTTGCTATATAGTATTTGGAGTAAAAAATTAATTTTTGCCCATCATGTATAAATTCCGCACGAAAGAGTACATATGAAAAAACTAATAAAGATATTGTTAAAAAAATAATTGAAATATTATTTTTGATTTTAGTTAACATATTTTTTTATGAAAAATTATTTGATGGAAACAATGAGTAATTAACATATTTTGAACTCTTTGAATATCTTGTGTTCATTTGATTCAAATTGTTACGAACATAATTATCAAGATTTGTATCGTATTTTAGTTCCAGTATGACATCATTAAAATTTTTAAAAAAAGGATTGATAAAATTGATAATTTTTTTGCTTTTTATGCTGTAATCTAAAGTTGCTCTTATTAACTTATTAGAGGATATAAGATATAATCGTTGATAATGAATCAAATTAATAGGCTTTAGATTGATATTCATTAATACATTCTTATTAATATATTGAGTTAATAATTCGATATTGTTATTCTTAGAAAAGTCAAAGTTATTAAATTTATCAAGTGAAATAATTTTTTTATAAGACTCAAAGTTTTTTTTACATTTGATTTCTAAATTTGGACAATTTAAAATTTTACTATTTCCATACCATCTTACCCTAAATTTTTTTCTAATATTTACGCCATCCAAATTATCATTTATACAATTTAAATTATTAGTATCAAAATATATACTATTAATTAATCTAGAACTATGCTGTTCTTTGAAAAAAAAATTTGATCTATAAAGGCTCAATAAAACTTCCGGGTAAAGAGTATTTTTAAATAGCCATTTTTTTTCAAATCTAACAGGACTTACAGTCACTTTACTCATTGAAGTGTATTTTTTATATTTTTAATATCAGTAATTTCATTCCTAATTATTTTATCATTTAAAATTATTTTAGAAAAATCATCAACAAGGAAGCTTAAATCAGAATTGGTTATAATGATATTTTTTGCAATTATACTTGATCCAGTATACTCACTTTTTTTTTTATAAGCTGCCAAACCTATTTCTGTGTTATTTATATTTATATCATTTAGAGTGGTCACAGAACCATCCTTGCTAGCGATTGCTATCTTTGATTTATTACCAACAAGGTTTGTTATTGTTAATATAGAATTTTCACCAGCACTTATCATTTTATCTCCAATTGTATCCATTTTTAAATTTTCTAACATTACTATTGAGCCTGAAAAATCTAAAGCATCATTAGTTATATTATTAAATGAGGCATTTACAATTCTTCCTATACCAAAGTCTACATCTATAGCATCAGAGGCATTCTCTGAAAAAAAAATATTCTCCAAAGTAAAATTTGAATTTATTATGTTAAGGGCATCTTCGGAATTAATTTTTTCAAAAATTACCTTATTCATCTCAACATCAGTTTCTAGAAAATTAATAGCTCCAAAAATTCTAAATTTTTCATTTTCAATAATGGCTTTAGTTAATTTTTTATCAATAGTTTCAATATAAGTGTTTACCTTTGAGTTATCATAAGCTGTTTTGGTAAATAAATATTCTAAATTATTTAGATTAAAAGAGTAATTTTTTAAGCCAGTTAAATATGAAAATTTGACATTGCTAAATACAGATTTTTTTTTTGTATTTTTTATAATTATTCCTCCACCAAAATTATTTAGCAGACCTTTAATGTTAATCTCCTTTGTTAATCCTTTAACAAGCCAGGGTGAGTTGGAAAAAATAAATGCATTATCTGTTAAAATTATTTCATCACCTGATTTGATATTAATCAAATACTCAGAAGGAATAAAAATATTTTCATTAATATATGTTTTATTATTAATTAAAGTTAATATATTAGAGTCATTATGAAAATACTTCATGTATCTAGACAAAATATTATTGTCACTCTTTACTCTAGTTTTAACATTCAAGGTATCAATTTTTTTTAGATAAATTGAATCATTTGTAATATTTCTTAACTGAATTTCATTACAATAAAGTTTTTCTATATTAGAAATCTTTTTTAAATCTATAATATTGGATAATACCATTCTTTTTTTAATTTGTAATGAAATGTTAAAAACACTAGTAAGATTATCTACATTACGACATCTTAATTTTTCTAATATTAAATCATTATTATTTATTGATTTATTAACTAATTGTATCATTTGATTATCTTGTTGAATAAATACTTTTTTTGGCTCACTTTTAATTGATTCAAGTAATATTTTGGATTTAATATAGAAATCTTCTTTATTAAAAAAATAAAAACCAGGACCATAATTAAATATATGATCAACAAAAAAATAGTCACTGTAGATTTTTGAATTAATTTTTTCAATATTATTACTTCTTTTATCGAAAAAAATATTTAGAAAATTCTTAGAAGAAATCTTTAAAATAGAATTTCTATATTTGTTGTAAAATGAATTATTTAAATTACCTTGTGAATCATAAAATAAATTATAAATAAGCTTGTTACATTTGTTTTTACCTAAACCTTTAAAGTTGTCTTTACATCTATTAGCAACATCGTATGAAGATGGAACATATCGATTTAGTCTTTTTTCCCAATTGCTATAATTTTTATTATAATTCGGAATTGTGCGATGACCGTCGAAACCAATAGGCTCAAAAATTCCTGATATAGGATTATAATAAAACCTAACACTTTTTGCAGCAAGCCCATGATTGTAGTTATTAATATCCGCAACAGCTAAAAACCATGCCCATTTATCTAAATCCATAAAGGCTTCAGATTTATCTTCATTATCAAAGAATAGTTTTAATTTAGAAGCTGCAATTTTTGTTAATTTAATATTATTGTTATTCAACCATGTTTTTTTATTATAAACTTCCAGTTTAGCTTCCTCAATTTCAGAACTAAAAGATTCTAATAAAGAAAAAATTGGACCATTTCTTCTATTATTTCTTTCAATTAGAATTTTATCGAAACCTTCTTCCAAGACGTATAAGCCTTCATTTTTACCGTTTATTTTTAAATTTAAGAAATCATACTTTAAAGTGATTAATTTTCCTTCTGCTAATAATTCATGAAATAGCCATTCATGTATATAGTTTCTAGCTCTTGGTTTCATTAATGAAAATTTTCTTAAGCCAAAAACTGTATTATTTTTTAGTTCGATTTTATAAGATGAATTCTTTTTATCCTCAAAATGAATTTTTCGATCTCCTTTAATTCTTAATTTTGCTTTATATTTCTTATAATCATTGACTATTTCAATATTGACACTTTTAAAATCGTAAGAAGTTCCCCCTGTTGTGCCACTAATATTATTAACTCTTTTTCTATCTTCTTCAATTTTAACAACATTATTAAAACTAATATCTATATTAAGCTCAGGTAGTTTAACAAAATTTCCTTTAACAGACTTGATAGTAATATCAAAAATATTTAAATAATGATTAATAGAGCTTGAATAAAACCTGTCAATTAATGGTATTTTAATATTATTCCACAATCCTGAATTTAAAAAAATTGTTATAAAAATAACTGCTGATATTGATGTTAAATAAAAATAAGACTTAAAAAATAAATTCGAAAATCCAGTCTTATTTTTTTGTTTTTTTTTAATGATCACTTAAGTTTTGATTATAAAGCAGTTAAATCATTTCTTGCAAAAAGGACCTTGGTATCATTTTTTTGCAGGATTTCAGTTAATTTATTCAAATCAGAAAAATTATGTAACTGCACATCGAAGTTTATTGTGGTGTTATCCTCTGATTTGGAGAATGAAATTAATTCAATTTTTGATGTATATTTTTTGATTTCATCCATTTTTTCATTAATTTCTTTTTCAGATAATTTTTTATCGGCCATAATAGCTAAATTAAGAGTGTCAGCTAATTTTAAATATCTCCTTTCAAAAAATTTTGAATATAAAAAGATTGATACAAGCGAAAATAAGATACCAATTGATATAATCTTTATTTGACCAGCTCCACAACCTAATCCTGTTGATATAATCAAAAAAAGAAAAACAAGTTCCTCCGGCTCTTTTATGGCCGCTCTAAACCTCACTATCGATAAAGCCCCAACCAAACCTAAAGATAAAGCTAACGATGATTTAATAATTGTGATTACTATCGTTGTGGTGATACCTAAAATGACAAAATTTTTTGAGAATTCAAATTTACTTGATAAAGTTGTTGAATATTTCAAATAAAAGATTTGAATTATAACACTTAATAAAGCTGCAACAAAAAGATTAATTACGAAACTACTTAAGTCTAAAGTTATATTATCTTTTAAGAAAAATTCTAATGATGTTTTATCCATAGAGATTAATTATAATTAATTTTTTTTATATTATATTAAAGTAAACATCTACTTTTAACATATAGTATGTTGAGGGGAAACATGTATTTAATAAATAATTCAGATTATATCAATGGTCTTAAACTAAAGCCTTTGATTTGTTTTTACTTTTAAATTTATCTTCGAAATATTTGTTATATTTAGAGCCCTGTTCAGCAGGCGAGTAAGTATAATATAAAATTCTTCTGTTTAAATTGGAATGATTCTTTTTTGATCTATGAGGACAAGTGTTTAAAAAGAAAACTATATCACCAGTATTAAGATTAATTAATTCAAATTTTGTTTGCTGTTCAATTATAGAAGATAAAGCAGGGGTACCGTCATTTTTTGTATTAGTTAAAAGTTTATTAAAATCGCCTAGGTGGTTTTTAGCAATTTCTATTGTGCCATTAACTTTGTCACAAGGATCTAAAGCAACCAAGGCATTTATAAAAAAATCACCATACTCGTACCAACCTTTTTTTTTATTATTATTTTCATTAATAAATTCAAAAATACCATCATAGTGAGCATAGAAACCTTCCCCACCTGGTGGCTTTGCATTAAACTTGTCTTTAAAAATTGTGAAATCTTTATTAAAAATATTTTTGAGAATATTCAAAATTGTATTATTTAAAGTAATTAAATTTTCACTTTTGTTATAAAGTTTTTCTACTCGTCTAATAATATTATTGCTATCAAAATACTTTTGTGTGTTTTTTGCTTCAGAAATATCGTTAATTAAATCTAATACAGATTTTTCTTCTAAGACATTTTTACAGACAAAAAAACCTTTAACTAAAAATTCTTTATGTAGTGCTTCATAATTTTCTATTGGCATATTTTCTTTTATTTCCTATTTTAAAAATTTTTTCAATTAGTTCAGATTTTAACACGTCTAAATTCTTATTAAATTCATTATCTATAATAATGTCAGGTTTTTTTGGAAATTCAGGTTTAATATTTAATCCAACAATATTCTTGTTTTTTTTATATATTTTCTTTTTATTATTAAGAATTATTTTTTTTACATTAGACTTGATAAAAATTTCAATATATTTTTTGATGTTTTTTTTATTCCATAATCTTGGCTCATCCATTAGACCAACAAGGGAGAAAACTACATTTATATTTTGATCTGTAATAAATTTTGCAATTTTGGTAAAAACTTTTGAATTTGAAAGTCTGTCTTTATAGGTGTATCCATGAAAATTCAGAATCTTTCTTAGTCCATCTCCATCTAAATGTATTGTTGTGCCATACTCTTTCTTTATCATGGGTAAAATTTTTTTTGCAATAGTAGTTTTTCCAGAGCCAGAAAGGCCAGTTATCCAGAATAGAATACCTTTGTTGATTTTATTTTTCATAAATTAATCAGTTTATATTTTATTTAACTCTTCCATAAACATCTTCGTATCTCACAATATCAGATTCTTTCAAAATTGAACCTACTTGAGCTTCAATAATTTTAACTATTTTTTTGTAGGGGTTTTCAATTCTATGAATTGTTCCTAATGATATAAATATATGATCATTTTTTTTTTTTATAAATCTATCTTTATTAAGTGTAATCTTTGGTGTTCCTTGAGTAACCAACCAATGTTCTGATCTATGATGATGTTTTTGTAAGCTTAATATACCCTTCGGTTTAACGGATAATTCTTTAATTAAAAAACCCTTACCTTCAAATAA
>MDTF01016435.1_pt1 | contig 11381 bp, 8 predicted proteins | sample 811191 | NCBI WGS metagenome assembly MDTF01 (sample SAMN05326649, study PRJNA326480) | marine metagenome | isolation source: seawater | place: Southern Ocean | collected 2011
GAATTGCCTAAACAATACCAAACCGAGGTTGGTGAGAGAGGTATTAGATTGTCAGGCGGACAACGTCAACGAATTGGAATTGCTAGAGCTTTATATCATGATCCACAAGTTCTAATTCTTGATGAAGCAACTAATGCGTTAGATAATATTACTGAAAAAGCAGTAATGGACGCAGTAAATAATCTCAGTAAACATATAACTATTATCTTAATTGCCCATCGCTTAAACACAGTAAAAAAGTGTGATAAGATCTATTTATTGGAAAAAGGAGAAATAAAAAATGAAGGTACATTTGAAGAATTAATTAAAGTTAATGAAAATTTCAGAATAAGTGCTAACAATCAATAATTAAAAAAATGCTAAATAATTCTTCTATATTAATTACAGGTGGTACAGGCTCATTTGGCCATAGCTTTGCTAAACTTACATTAAAAAAATACAATCCTAAACGTTTAATAATTTTTTCACGTGATGAGATGAAACAATGGGAGATGGAAAAGTTATTTGAAGGTGATCAAAGAGTCCGTTTTTTTATTGGAGATATCCGTGATAAAGATCGACTTTATCGTGCTTTACAGGATGTAGATTTTGTTGTGCATGCAGCAGCAACCAAAATTGTTCCTACCGCAGAATATAATCCATTTGAGTGTGTTAAAACTAATATTAACGGGGCAATGAACTTAATTGATGCTTGTATCGATCAAAATGTTAAAAAAGTAGTTGCACTTTCAACTGATAAAGCAAGTAGCCCAATTAATCTTTATGGTGCAACTAAGCTAGCATCAGATAAGTTATTTATTGCAAGTAATTCAACTTACGCAAGAAGTAATGAAACAAGTTTTTCTGTAGTGAGATATGGAAATGTAATGGGCTCAAGAGGTTCTATTGTTCCATTTTTTTTGTCAAAAAAAGATCAAGGTGAATTACCTATCACTGATGAGCGCATGACCCGTTTCATGATTTCACTTGATCAAGGTGTAGAGTTAGTTTGGCAAGCTTTTGAAGATATGTTGGGGGGTGAAATTTATGTTAAAAAAATCCCCTCTATGAAAATTATAGATGTTGCAAAGGTGATTGCACCAAAAGCAAAACATAAAATAATAGGTATTCGTCCTGGCGAAAAATTACATGAACAAATGATTAGCATAGAAGATAGCTATTCAACTTATGAATATTCTAATTATTATAAGATTTTACCTCAGATTAATGAATGGGGAAAAGATATCTTACGTATAAAGGATGGGGTAAAAGTCAAAGAAGGGTTTATTTATAGCAGTGAAAATAACAGTGAATGGATGACTAAAACTGAAATGCAAAAATGGCTCGATACTAACCAAAATTATATCGGTAAAATTTAAAGCTACCAATCTAGTGAAAAAGAATTCTATTTCTATTGAGGCAACTTCTACCGACGTATTAACAAAGACTATATATTTAGTAACTTATTGCTCTTCAATTAAAATCTGATAAATAACCTTGAAGTATGTGTGGAATATTTGGAGCAATTAATCTATTTAGTAAAAATTTTGATATAGGATCAATAACTAAAGCTGTAAATAGCTTAAGCTACAGAGGTCCCGATGACTTTGGAATTGAACAATTGGATAATGTTATACTTGGCCACAGAAGATTATCAATTATTGACCTTGACTCAAAGGCTGCGAGGCAACCTGTTGTAAGTGCAAATTCATTATTAGCATATAATGGTATGATCTATAATTTTAGAGAACTTAAAAATAAACTATCAGCTAGTAATATTTTTAAAGGAAATTCAGATACTGAAGTTTTAGCAAAAAGTTTAGATCATTGGGGTCTTAACAAAACACTAAAAGATATTGATGGCATGTTTGCTTTTGTTTGGTTTTGTAGAAAAAAAAAAGAAATTTACTTAGTACGTGACCCTATGGGAGAAAAACCTCTATATTGGGCAAAGATGAATAATATGATTTATTTTTCTTCAGAAATGAAATCTTTTTTTGAAATAAAGGAATTTTCAAAAAAACCAAATATCGATTGTATGGATGAATATTTGTATGCACAGAAAATTAGTGGAACGAAAACTATTTACTCTCAAATTAACGAAGTTGAGCCAGGTTGTATTATTAAAATTTCTACATTAACTGGAAAAATTTCTTCAAGTTCTTATTTTTCTTTAGAAAACACATTTAACAAAAATAAATTAAATTCAAATAAAACAGAAGAATTATACGAACTTATGAAAGAAAATGTATTATCCAGGTGTATTTCAGACGTACCATTTGGTGCGTTGCTTTCTGGAGGAGTAGACTCATCGCTTATTCTAAGTTACATGTTAAAAAGTGATAATATTAATAAAGTTAGTTGTTATTTTGCAGATGTTAAAAATCAAAAGCGTAGTGAGTCAAATGCTACCTTTAAAATTACAAGCTTTTTAGAAGAAAAATATCAAAATAAAAAAATAAAACTTAAATCCAAAACAAACAATTTTTCCAGCTATATGGATTTATTAATAAAAACCACAAGATCTTTTGATGAGCCTGTTAGTTTTAGTAATTCACCAGATTTATTAAACATAGTTAATCAAGCAGCACAAGATGGTATAAAAGTTTTACTTTCAGGAGAAGGGGCTGATGAATTATTCTTTGGATATGATCGAATGGTTAGAGCTTACGAATCTTTGAAAAATAAGAAATCTAAGAAGCTGATTATTGAAGAACTGTATTTTGGAGGAGGCAAACACAGCATTGATTTAGTAAAAAAATTGTGTGGATCAACAAAAGATGGAAGAAAATCGTCAGCTGCGTGGCTTTGGCTAAAAAAAAATATAGATAAGCATTCTATAGAAAATTTAATCTTAATGTTTAGTCAAAAATTTAGAATGCAAGCTTTATTACAAAGACAAGATAGAGTAGGTATGCTTTGTGGTTTAGAGATTAGAGCTCCATTTTTAAACCAAAAATTAGTTAACTTCGCAAATTCATTAGAATTTAAAGATAAATTTAACAAAAAATCAAAAACTACAAAACTAATTTTAAAATTAATGGCTAAAGAAAAAAAATTAATACCAAATGAAATTATAAAAGGACAAAAAATAGGTTTTAATTCTGATATGGATGATTGGGCTCGTGGAGATAAAATGAGAATAATTTTAAACGACATGGTTAATGATAAAAAAGGTTTTTTTAATGGTTACCTTGATGGAAAAAGAGCCAAAGAGATAATTAATTTACATTTTGAGGGAAAAAGAAAACTTGATACTTTAGTGTGGAATATTTTTACCTTAGAGATTTGGCACAGAGTTTGTGGAGAAGGTGATATGAATTTTTCAAAAGATCATGAAATTGCTTATTGAACTTATTTACATTTACTAAAAAAAAGTTAAATTAAAATTAACATAGTCATTAAATTTAGATTATTAAAAAGTATGAAAAAAATCTTTATTCATGTTGGTGCTCCAAAAGCAGCATCTAGCTCGCTTCAACATTTTTTTCATTACAATAAGAAGATAAATTTTTTAGGGTTAGTTAGAGATCATGAAGACTATATATTTTCTAATAAATATAATACAGATTTTCAAACATATTGTAGGTATAAAAACAATGATTTCCATAAAGGTAGAAATATAAAAAAAAAATTATCGAAAAAAAAAATAAATTTAATTTCTGATGAAGATTTTCTTACATCACAGTTTGCAAATTTTAAAAAAAAATTCGAGAGAATAATTAAAATCTTTCCAAATTGTGAATTTATAGTCGTATTAAGGGATCCTATCGAAACAATTAGATCTTGGCATAATTTTGACTTAAGGCGTTTAGAAAATACACCAATCAATATAATTCAATATCTCAAGTTAAATGATAAAAGAATAATAATCGATCTAATAAATTATAAAAAAAGAATAAATTATTTCAAAAAGTTAAAAATAAATAAATTCCATATTATTGATTTCAATGTTGTAAAAAAAAAGCAAATTATACAAATTTTAGAAAAAATATTTAACACAAAACTTTATATTGAAGAAAAAAATAATATTTTTGAAAAAAAAAATGCTAATGTGTATTTTTTAAAAACTTTATTTAAAAAATTGCCCTGGGTTCAAAAACTAAAATTTTTTTTACCAAGATTTTTTATAAGAATAACAAAAAATGTTTTATTAAATTTTACATTGTTATCAGCATATAAAGATCCAATAAATACAATTGAAAATAAATATTTAGATAAATTTTTTTCAAAAGAAATTAGATATTATAAATCACTATTTAAAAAAAAAAATTATTTTACATTAAATTAATCAATATAAAATTTAAGTTATGAAAATAGTCGTTCACTGCCATAAAAGAAATATCAAATGAATGAATTTCAGCTAAAAAAAAGATTTATAATAGGATCTGCTAATTTTACACAAAAGTATGGAGCTAACCCAACCAAAATAAACAATTATGAAATTAAAAAGATTTTAGATTTAGCAGAAAAAAATAAAATTTTTGAAATTGATACTGCAGAATCTTATTTAAAAAATAAAAGTATTTTTAAAAAGATTAACAAAAAATTTAAATTTTCAACCAAAATATTACCTGATCATAGGTGGGTATCATTAGAATATTGCCAAGAAAAATTAGAAAATCATTTTAAGAACTTCAATATTAACAAGGTTAAAGTAATACTTTTTCATGACATAAAAATTTTGTTTAAAAAAAATGGAATAAAAATATTTAGAAATTTACAAGATTTAAAAAAAAGAAAATATTTTGATAAAATTGGATTATCTATTTATGATACAAATTGCTTAAATTATATTACATCAAATTATGATTTTGATGTAGTACAATGCCCTTATAATATTTTGGATAAAAGAATATTAATTACAGGTTGGTTTGATAAATTGAAAAAACTAGGCATAGAAACTCATGTAAGATCTATATTTTTACAGGGATTACTAGTCAACAAATCTGTTCACAAAAAAAAATATTTTAAAAAATGGCAAAAAAAAATTTCTGAATGGTTTTTAAGTCTTCATAATAATAATATAAGCCCAATTAATTATTGTTTTAATGATCTATTAAGTTGTGATTTTGATAAAGTTATTATTGGTGTTAATAATTATGATAATTTAAATGAGATAATAAATTTTAAAAAGATTAATAATAAAAAAGTATTAGAGTTAAAAATAAGCGATTTAAAACTAATAGATCCTAGAAAGTGGAAATAGAATGAAAATTAAAAACGGTGTAAGTCTATATAATTATGCAAAAAAAATTATTCCTGGTGGAACAACTTTATTTTCTAAAAGATCAGAGCTACATTTACCAAATAAATGGCCTGCCTATTTTACTAAAGCAAACAAAATAAATGTTTGGGACTTAAAAGGAGATAAATATCTAGATATGTTTTTTGCTGTTGGAACTACTATATTGGGATATAATAATGACGAAATAAATAAGTCAGTTTTAAAAAATATTAGCAAGGGTAATTTGACAACTTTAAATTGTCCTGAAGAAGTTTTTTTAGCAAAACAAATTGTTCAACACCATCCTTGGTCAGCAATGGCTAAATTTACAAGAGGTGGTGGAGAAGCAAATGCATTAGCAATACGAATTGCTAGATCAAATACTAAAAAAAAAAATATTGCTTTTTGTGGATATCATGGTTGGCATGATTGGTATTTATCTGCAAATTTAGGTTCCAAAAAAAATTTAGACCAGCACCTAATGCCAGGATTGAATTACGAAGGGATACCTGAAAATTTAAAAAATACTTCATTTCCTTTTCCATATAATGATTTTGAATATCTCCTAAAATTAATTAAAAAAAAAAACATTGGTATTATCAAAATGGAAGTGATGAGAAATCTGGAACCACAAGATAATTATCTTCAAAAAATAAGAAAAATATGTAATGAAAAAAAAATAATTTTAATATTTGATGAATGCACATCAGGTTATAGAGAGAACATGGGGGGTATTCACCTTAAATATAAAGTAAATCCAGACATGGCAATTTTTGGCAAAGCTTTAGGTAGCGGTTTTGCGATCAATGCAATAATTGGTAAAAGAAACATAATGAAAAAAGCTGAAAACACATTTATTAGTAGTACATTTTGGGGTGAACGTGTTGGATATACAGCTGCACTTTCTTCAATTAAAGAATTTAAAAGATTAAAAATTTTCAATAAAATTGAGAGTAATGGAAAATTTATAAAATCTATTTGGTTAGATTTATCAAAAAAATATAATGTTCCAATTAAAGTTACTGGAAGAAATTCCATACTATCTTTTGAATTTTGCAAAAATCACACAGAAAGAAAAACTTATTTTACTCAGGAAATGTTAAAAAATAAAATTTTAGCAACAAACTTGATCTATATTACTATTTTTCATAATAAAAAAAATATTAAAAAATACATAAAAATTTTAGAGAAAGTTTTTTTTGATATTTCAAAAAAAAATATTAAAAGTATTTTGAAATCTAAGTTATGCTTTAAACCAATTAATAGAATAAACTAAACAATGAAATATATTCCTTATGGAAGACAACTTATTGATAAGAAAGATAAAGAATTAGTATTAGGTTCACTATCGAATGACCTGATCACCACTGGTCTTTTTGTTGAAAAGTTTGAAAAAGAGTTAAAAAGATATCTCAAATGTAAATATAGTTACGCTTGCAGTAGTGGAACAGCTGCTATTCACTTAGCTATGTTATCCTTAAATTTAAAAAAAAATGATATTATTTTAATGCCAGCTGTTAATTTTATAGCATCTTATAATATGGCAAAAATTATGGGTTTAAAAATTTTTTTAGTAGATGTTGATGAATTTACTGGTCAAGTTACACCAAATAAAATTTTTGAATGTATTAAAAAAAATAAGCTAAAAAAAATTAGCGCTTTAGTTGTAATGTTTCATGGAGGCTACCCTGAAAATGTAAAAAAATTACATGATATCAAAAAAAAATATAATTTTTTTATAATTGAGGATGCTTGCCATGCATTAGGTGCTGAATATAAATATAAAAATAAGTTTTTTAAAATTGGATCTTGTAAACATGCAGATATTTCCACTTTTTCTTTGCATCCGTTAAAGACAATTACTTCTGGGGAAGGAGGAGTGATCACAACTAATAATGCCAAAATTGCTAAAAATATTAAATTATTTAGAAGTCACGGAATATCCAGAAATAAAAATAAACACTGGAAGTATGATGTCATAAATTATGGGTTTAATTATAGACTTTCAGATATCAATTGCGCCTTGGGACTATCTCAACTTAGAAAAATAAATTATTTTTTAAGATATAGAAAAAATATCTATCAAAAATATTTGACTGAATTAAAAAACTTTCATTCTAACCTAATTATTACTGAATATTCTAAAAGCATCAGACCATCATTTCATTTATTTGTAATAAATATTACTTTTGATAAATTAACTGGAAATAAAAACCATTTTATGAAATATTTGCTTCATCATAAAATTATTGCACAGCAACACTATATTCCGATTTACAAATTTAGTATTTATAATGAAAAAGTAATTTCTTATTACAATTCTGAGAAGTACTTTAAAAATTCAGTTAGTATACCCATATATGTAGGTCTAGATAAAAAAAAACAAGAAAAAATTATCAAAATTATAAAGAGCTATTTTAAACCCAAAATGAATTAATAGGATTACTTGTTATTAATAGCTTTAATTTAATCAGAAATTACTATTTTCTTTAAATTTGAAATAGAACATTATAAAATATTGATTATATAGTTATATTAATACTTTAAATCATAAAAAATGACTTTTATTGAAACAGAAAATTTAAATTTATGCGTTCCATCAAAAGATAATTTATCTCAGTGGACAGAATGGATTAATAGACCTAATGTAAGAAAAACAGTATCATCTACGTTATTTCCAACAACCCCTGAAAATCAGTGGAGCTGGATACAAAATGAATTACATTCACAATCTAGAATATTATTAGAAATTTGTGATAAGACTGATAATACTTTCCTAGGTATTGTAAGTTTATCAACTATTGACTTCGAAAAAAGATCTGCTCAAATTTCTACAATCTCTCTAGCCAAAAAAAATCAAAAAAATAGATATTGTGTTTATGAAGCAAGAAGGGGAATTTTAAAGTATGCATTTCAAGAGTTATCATTAAACAAAGTTTATGCAGAAACTTTTTATCCAGAAAACAGATCATATACAATCAAAAATATGTGTATGGGGTTTGAAATTGAAGGTATAGTTCATGATTGTCAATGGTATAATAACGAACCAAGAATGAGCATCAAATACTTTATAACAAAATCAATTTTTAAAAGAAAAAAAATTATTGATACAGCTATTAATAATTTACTTTCTAAAAAAAATTTAACCAATAATGAAAAAAAATTATCTAAAATTATTTCTTTTCTTCATGTTAAATAGTATTTACTCTCTGTAAAAAAATTAATAAACAACCACAAAATCTTCTATGAAAAAAATTCTTTTAACAAACAATACAAAACTAATTAATCTAGTTAATAAAGAATATGATGAAGTTTATACAGACTCACCGTATGTGGTAGAATATTATAAAGATGCAATTTATTTAGACACTCTGCTAGATAAAAATTTTGATGAAACTATAAATAATATTCATGACAAGGGAAATGAAATTAATAAAGATATAATAAATATATTTTTTCCTAACTACAAAAATGAATATAATTATTCAAATATTTTACATATTGAAACTGATTTTACTAATATTTATATAAATATAGTAAAATTATTCAAATTGATAGAGTTATACCCAAATGATGAAATTACAATTGGAATTACAAATGACGAATTACACGATAAAAATAGTCCAGAAGTATTAGGAGGAGTTTCAAACAGATTTACAAATGTTTATTATTGGATAGCAGATCTTAGAAAAATAAAAAATGTTTATTTAAGAGCACTATCCATTAATGGGAAAGAAGATGTTAAAAAAATAAAACCAATAGAATTTGAAAAAGATATAAAAGATGCTGCTCACAGTCGTTTTTCGTTAGGTCATAAAAATATAGACTCTTGGTTTTTGAGACTTATAGACTTAGATAAAAAAGTTCTAGTTTTTAATCTTTTAAAAAAAATGAAGTTGATTAATAAAAATAAAAACCAAATTTATTTATTTAAGAAAAGTGCAATTATAAGAGAAATGGAGCCATATTTATATGATTTAGGGTTTAATCTAATAGATATGCCAACTATCAAGTTTGATTATCAAAATATAGATTATGATATTAGGCTTGAAAAACTAAAAAAGATATTAGACCAATATTTTGAAAATGATCTTGTAAGCGATACTTTTAAGTTACTTTTAATTGAAACGTATAAAAAACGTATTAAATATTATCTTCAAAAAGAGATATATACCAAAAAATATACATCTAAATTAGACAAATCGATTAAAATTATATTAACAAATACTATTAATGGTTATGACAGTGATATTTTTGCAAAGCAATTGCAACAAAATGGTTATAAAATTATCAATGTTTTGCATGGTTATTCTACCGGCTTTTTAAATAGAACGAAAATAGATTTTTATGAATGTGAAGCTCCAGATATGACATTGTGTTTTAACCGCTCAGAAATAGATGTGTTTAAAAAGAAATTTCCTAAAAAATTATTATATCCAATATCTATGGTACAAGAAGCCAAAAAAAAACGTTTTAGAGTGTTGAAAAGATTTTTTGTTAACAAAATATTAAAATTAAATGATGATATAAACATATTTTATCCCTCAGTTAATTATCCATATAACAATGTAACATCTTATACATACCGAATGTCAGATAAAAAATGTTATGAGTTTGAAAAAAAAATAATTTTATTATTATCTAGTTTAAATAAAAGAGCTATATATAAACATTACCCAATGAGAGGCTATATAGATGCTAACCCTATGATTAAATATGCGCAAAGTTTTAAGAATATAAAAGTAATTGATGAAAATTATGATTTTCGTTATGTGAGTTCTGCTGGAAATATATTTCTTTTAGGAAGTATAGGGACGTCTAGCACCATAACCTGGATGCTTGGTGAAAATAAACCTATAATTTACTTACATAAGAGGCGTAAATGGATAAGTGAAATGGCAAAAAAAATTTTAGATAAGACCCTTATTGTTGTTGATATAGATGAAGATAATTGGGCTAATAATTTAACTAGCTTATTAAATAAACCATATGAAGAGTTAGTTAAAATGTGGAAAGATAAACAAATTTATAGAGATCAATTTGATGTGGATTGGTTCTTGGGAACAAATTTACATTCTGGTAAATTAGGCAGTAAATATGTTAAGAAATTTATACTTGAAAACACAAAAAATTAGCATCAATAAAGTTATTTCCTTTATTCATCTCAGACAATTTAAAATTAAATGATTAATATTATTATAAGTAAGAATAAATTTTTAAGTTATGACCCTCTAATATGTGACTGTTTCGTGTTAAAATCAAATAAAGAAAGTTAAGTAAACATATGAGTTTAACAATTATTATTCCACATTTTAATACATCTGATTTGCTACAAACTCTCTTAGCATCAATACCACAAGATAAAGGGATACAAACCATAGTTATAGATGATCAAAGTGAATTATCTCATTTAAAAGTAATAGAGAATCTGAAGAGTAAGTATAACTTTGAGCTTTATTACAATGATCTGATTAAAAGTTCAGGTGCTTGTAGAAATATAGGGATTAAAAAAGCAAAAGGTAAGTGGCTATTGTTTGCTGATAGTGATGACTATTTTGTGGATGGATTTTACAATAAAGTGAGCAGGTATTTTGATAGCAAAATTGACATAGTATTTTTTTCTCCTACCAGTAAGTATTTAGACACATCTAAAATAGCAGATACACATTTCTCATTTCAAAAAATAATTAAAGATTATTTACAAGTTAAAAATAGAAAAAATGAATTCTTCCTAAGATATAACTTTATATCGTCCTGGTCGAAGTTGATAAAAAAAGAATTTTTAGATACTCATAAAATAAAGTTTTATGAAAGTTTGATGGGGGATGATGTAATGTTATCAACTAAAATTGGATATTTTATGAAAAGCTTTGATACAAGTGATGATGTAATTTATTGTAAAACTGTAAGACATGGGAGTATTACGAAAATATTAAATGAACATCAGTTTGATATACGATTACATGCGAGAATATCCCGTATTAAATTTTTAAAAGCACATTTACTTCAAAAAGAAATAAATACAATAATGAAGCCTTTTATCTGTAATAAGGCTGCAGAATTTTTACTTTTAAGTTTAAGAAGATTTGGTTTTAAAAAATGTGTACTAGTTTTAGGTTTATATAGAAAACAAAAAATTAAATGGTTTCGATTTATTTATTTAAATCCTTTTAAA
>MDTF01015475.1_pt1 | contig 11378 bp, 11 predicted proteins | sample 811191 | NCBI WGS metagenome assembly MDTF01 (sample SAMN05326649, study PRJNA326480) | marine metagenome | isolation source: seawater | place: Southern Ocean | collected 2011
AATTGTCCATTTTAATAAAACTATTCTTCCATTTAAATTTATAAATTGCTTTTTCCACTCAGGTGGAATGTGATTTTCATACACATGTTCATCATGAAGTTGCCTAATAAGCTTACTTAATGAATGAAACCTATTACTATAAATGTTCATAAGCAAAGGTATTGCTGGAAACATTAGTGCTGTAACTGTGTAATCTATATTCATGCGAATCAATTTGATTATGAAACTAGCGTTTGCTATTTACAAGTAAATTATTATGAAACAATTAAATCTTTTTATCGAATTAACTAGATTAAAAAAACCAATTGGTTACATGCTACTATTTTGGCCTTGTGCATGGGGGTTGACACTTGCGTATGATTTTTCAAATAATCTTAATAACTACTTTTTTTATTTAATTTTATTTTTCTTAGGGTCAGTTTTAATGCGTTCTGCTGGATGTGTTGTAAATGATATATTGGATAAAGAATTTGATAAAAAAGTCTCAAGAACGAAAAATAGGCCTATAGCATCTGAAAAAGTATCTATAAAACTTGCTTTATCTTATGTGGTTTTTTTGTGTTTGATTGCACTATTGGTTTTACTAAACTTCAATACTTTAACAATAGTATTAGCTTTAGCTTCCATGCCCTTAGCATTTAGTTATCCTTTGATGAAAAGATACACATATTGGCCTCAATTATTTTTGGGTATTACTTTTAACTATGGTTTAATCCTTGGATGGGTTTGCATTAAACATCAGATAGAACTGGCGCCAATAATATTTTATGTAGGAGCCATATTTTGGACACTAGGTTTCGACACAATATATGGATATCAAGATATTAAAGATGACGAAATTATAGGTTTAAAATCAACTTCAATAAAATTTAAAAATAATCCAAAAAAATTTATTTCTCTATGTTACATTATTTTAATCATATCTCTTTTGACTTTAGGTTATTTGATGGAATTTAATTTCATTTATTTTATAAGTATAGGAATTACTTCGTGTTACTTATTTATTAATCAAATTAAGAACTTAGACATTTCCAACCCATTGAATTGTTTAAAAAAATTTAAAAGTAATAATTTTTTTGGGTTAATTGTTTTAGTTAATATTATAATTGGAAAAATATTTTAAATATGTCAAAACTGGAAATTTTAAAAAGACTATACCAAGATTATACAAAAAAATTTATAACTAGTATACTCAGTGCTATTTTTTTTGCTATCTTAGTTGCTGGAAGCACTTCTTCTATTGCCTGGCTACTAGATCCAGCAATAAAAAAAATTTTTATTGATAAAGATCAAACATTAATTATGCTAATACCCATTTTAATTGTTGTTGCTTTTACAACAAAAGGTATTTCAGTATACATGGCAAGATCACTGATGATTACTGTCGCTGAAGAGGTAAAAAAGTTACTTCAACTAGATATGCTTAATTCATTTATAAAAGCAGATTCTCAATTTATTGAAAATAAACATTCTGGAAAATTTATTTCAAATTTAAACTTTGATGTTGAGATGATTAAAAATCTATTAAGTAATTCAGTATTAAATTTTTTTAAAGACGGTCTAACTTTAATTGGCTTGTTGACAGTAATGTTTCTTCAAAACTGGAAGTTATCAATGATTGCAATTATAATGATACCCTTAGCTTCAATTACAGCAAGAACATTGGGTAAAAGAATGGGTAAAGTAGCAACCGAAGCTCAGGAAAAATCTGGTTTTTTAAATAAATATCTAATTGAGGTTTTTAAAAATCATAGACTTATTAAAATTTTTCAAAGAGAAGAATACGAAAATAAAAGAGCAATCAATTTTATCGAAGATTTAAAAAATAAATCTAAAAAGATAGCTTTAGTATTTATTCGAGCAACACCAGTCATGGAGACACTTACGGGTATTATGATTGCAATTCTAATTTATTATTCAGGAAAATTAATGCTTAATAACGAAATAAGTATAAATAATTTTTTCTCATTTTTAGCTGCTATGATGTTGGCATATCAGCCTGTTAAATCTTTGGCGACTTTAAACATTGGAATAAATCAAGGTATTGCTGCTGGAAAAAGAATACTTCCAATAATAGATAATAAAAATGACATAGAAGATCGAGTAAATAGCAAAGATTTAAAAATTACTAATGGTCAAATAAGATTTGATAATGTTTCTTTTAGTTACAAAAAAGAAGAGAGATCAATTTTAAAATCAATAAATCTAAATATAGAAGGTGGAAAGATGACAGCACTAGTAGGTCATAGTGGTTCTGGAAAGTCTACTATTTTAAATTTAATACCAAGACTATACAATATTAATTCTGGTGACATTCTTATAGATGGCCAGTCGATACTTGACACAAAAATAAACTCTTTGAGAAAAAATATATCTATTGTTAGTCAAGACACCACCCTTTTTGACGATACTATTAAAAATAATATTCTTTATGCAAATATAGACGCAAGTGACCAACAACTAATGGAGGCATCTAATTTATCTTTTGTATCAGAGTTTATTGAAAACTTACCTGATAAATTTGAAACAATTATTGGTGAAAATGGTGTTAGATTATCAGGTGGAGAAAAGCAAAGATTATCAATAGCAAGAGCAATACTAAAAAATAGTCCTATAATTTTATTAGATGAAGCTACTTCATCTTTAGATGCAGAAACTGAAAGCAAAATTCAAAAAGCCTTAAACATTCTAACTAAAAATAAAACTACAATAGTTATTGCTCATAGACTTTCTACAGTTTTAAACGCAAACAAAATTTTTGTTGTGGATGATGGAAAAATTGTTGCTGAAGGAAAACACGAACAACTATTGGTAAATTCTGAAATTTATAAAAATTTTTATGAAAAGCAAATTAAAAAGTACTAATGTTTCTGCTATATAATTTAATTGGTTTTTTTATTTTATTATCATCACCAGTAATTATAATTTATAGAATTTTAAAAAACAAAGAGAGTCCTTCTAGGTTCAAAGAAAAATTTTGTTTTTTCACAAAAAAAAGAAAAAGAGGAAAGCTGATTTGGTTTCATGGGTCTAGTGTAGGTGAAATTATGAGTATAATTCCGATTATTAAGCAACTTGAGAAAAATAAAGCAATTAATCAAATACTTGTGACATCCTCAACTTTAAGTTCGTCAGTTGTTTTTTCAAAATATAGATTTAAAAAAACTATTCATCAATTTTTTCCACTAGATATAAGTTTTTTAACTAATATTTTTCTTGAATATTGGAAACCTCAATTAACTATATTTGTAGAATCTGAAATTTGGCCAAATATGATTAAAAATATTAACAATAAATCCATCCCATTAATTTTATTAAATGCGAGATTAACAAAAAAATCATTCGATAAATGGATAAAAAATAAAAAAATCTCCAATTATTTATTTTCGAAAATAGACCTTGCTCTGCCACAAAATATAGAAACTCATAAATATTTAAAAAAACTTAAAGTTAAAAGAATTAAATTTTTAGGTAATTTAAAATATACTGAAGAAGAAGATTTTACATTATTAAAGCTAAATAAGTTATTGAAAAAAGAATTAAGTAAAAAACTTATATGGTGTGGTGCTAGCACTCATCATAATGAGGAAAATAATTTAGGAAAAGTTCATTTAAAATTAAAAAAACGATATAAAAATATATTAACAATAATAATTCCAAGACATGTACACAGATCTTTTACAATTTTACGTAATTTAGAAAAAATGAACTTAAACGTCCACAGACACTCGTCAAATAAAAGAATTAATGAAAAAACTGATATCTATTTAGTAGACACATATGGTGAGGCGAAAAAATTTTTTCAAATTTGTAAAATAGTATTTTTAGGTGGATCCTTAGTAAGACATGGAGGACAAAACCCTATCGAAGCTGCGAGATATGGGTGCAAGATAATTCATGGTCCACATATTAACAATTTTAAGGATGTCTACAGTTTTTTAGGTAAAAAAAACATTTCCACAAAAGTAAATAACTTAAATAATTTGACTAAATCCGTTGAGGGGTCTCTAATAAAAAAACCTAGTAATAATCAAGTAAAAATGATTCAAGCTATAAGTAACGAAATATTAGATAAAAACTTAAGAGAAATTAATAATTTTATAAATGCATGAAATTAAAAAAACCAAAATTTTGGGATCAAAATAAACCCAATTTAATTGCACTTTTACTTTGGCCACTTACTATATTCTATTCAGTTTCAAATAAACTAAGAAAAGAAAATATCACTCATAACAAAGAAATAAAAACTATCTGTGTTGGAAATATTTATGTGGGTGGAACTGGAAAGACTTCTTTAGCAATACATATAAAAGAATTATTAGAGGAAAGTAATTTTAGAGTGTGTTTTATAAAAAAATATTATTCAGATCAGATAGATGAACAAAAAATATTATCCAACCAAACAAAGCTGTTTTGTCAAAAAAAAAGGATAGAATCTTTAAAAGAAGCAATATTGGCAAAATTTGATTACGCAATTTTTGATGACGGCCTACAAGATGAATCTATTAATTATGATTTAAAATTGGTTTGTTTCAATAAATTAAATTGGGTAGGAAACGGAATGCTTATACCAGCAGGGCCAATGAGAGAAAAACTAATAAATATAGAAAAATATGATGCAATTATATTAAATGGAAATGATGAAAATTCTGAAAATATACAAAAAGATTTAAAAAAAATTAACTCAAAAAAAATTATATTTAATAGCACCTATCAACCAACTAATATTAATAATTTAAAAGCAAATTGTAATTATTTAGCTTTTTCGGGTATTGGGAATCATAACACATTCATTAATATGCTTAAAATTAATGATTTAAATATTTTAAAAGATTTAGAGTTTCCTGATCATTACAAGTATTCTGAAAATGATTTAAAGGAGATTATTTCTTTATCTCGTAAATTAAATGCTAAAATTTTAACAACAGAAAAAGATATCGTAAAAATAGATGAGGTTTATGCGAGAGATATGATTTGTATAAAATCTAGAATTCATATTGAAAATCAAAAAAAATTTTTAAACTTAATATTAATGAATAATGAAAATAATTAAATACCTTATAGAGTTTGTCTTAATTGGATCCCTTTTTATTATATTTAAATTAATTGGATTAAAAAATGCTTCAAACTTGGGAGCTTTTTTAGGAAAATTTATTGGTCCAACCTTAAGATCCAAAAAAACTATAATTTCTAATATTAATAAAACAGGTAAAAATTTTACAAAATATGAAATTGAATTAATCACAAAAAAGATGTGGTCTAACTATGGTAGAATACTTTCAGAATATATGTTTATAAAAAAATTTAGATTTTCAAGTTTAGAAAGTAATATTTCCGTGGAAGGACAGGAGATACTTGAAGAAATTAAAAAAAATGATGAACCTGTTCTTTTCATATCAGGACATTTTAATAACTTTGAGCTTATGGCAATGCATATAGAAAAATCAGGCATAAATCTTGCTGCTATTTATAGACCTTTAAATAATTTTTTTTTAAATTTCATTATTGAAAAAATAAGAAGAAAATATATTTGTAAAAAACAAATCAAAAAAGGCAGAATGAGTGTGAGGCAACTATTATCACTATTTAAACAAAAATATTCTATTGCTTTAATGATAGATCAAAGAGTTACAGAAGGCATAAGATCTGATTTTTTTGGGCAAAAAGCATTAACAACTACTATTCCAGCACAATTTGTAAAAAAATTTAACTGTAGAGTGGTACCAATTTATATTGAAAGAAAAAAAGGTATAAAATTTAAAATAGTTATCAATAAACCAATACATTTTTCAAAAGAAGAAAGTATTACTTCAATAACAGATAATTTAAATAAATGGCTTGAAGGAAAGGTTTTACAAAATCCTGAGCAATGGATTTGGTCTCATGACAGGTGGAAATAACAGCTAATTGTTATTATTTTCCTCATTTTTTATCTGAGCCTCTTTATAGGAATAGTAAGCTTCTTGTAAATCAACATTCCAATAATTGAGACTTTCAAGGTCTATTTCTTTTCCAGATACAGCACAAATTACATGATCTCCATTTTGAATAACTTCAAAATTGTTTGGCATGAACTTTAATTTTGCTAATTTTTTTATCATTTTTAGTTTATAAATTCATACATGATTGTTGGAATAATTGGAAGCGGTGGTAGAGAGCATGCGATTTGTAGCTCTATATATAAATCAGAAAAAGTGAGGCAAATTTATTGTTTACCTGGTAATGCAGGAACAGAGAACATTGCTACCAATGTTAAATTAAAATTGGATAATTTTGAGGAACTTGCAAGTTTTGTAAGGGATAAAAAAATAAATTTTTTAATTGTTGGTCCTGAACAACCTTTAGTTGATGGTATTGTAGATTTCTTTAAAAAAGAAGGTGTAAAAATATTTGGCCCAAATCGAATGGCTTCTCAATTAGAAGGGTCAAAGATATTTACTAAAAAATTATGTGAGAAATATAATATACCAACTGCAAAATTTGAAATCTGTAAAAATATTCATGATGCCAATAAATTTATTTCTAATGCTAACTTTCCAATCGTTGTAAAGGCTGATGGTTTAGCAGCAGGCAAGGGTGTTTATATCTGTGAAAAAAAAGATGCTGCAAATATTGCTATAAAAGAAATTTTTGAAGGAAAATTTGGTGAAGCTAAAGATATATTATTTGAAGAATTTTTGGTAGGAGAGGAAATGAGTTATTTTATTATAAGTGATGGCAAAATATTTAAATCTTTCCAAACTGCACAGGATCATAAAAGAGTAATGGAGGGTGATAGAGGTAATAATACTGGTGGTATGGGTGCATACTCTCCTTCAAGATTAATTAATAATGATTTAGAAAAAAAAATAATTAAAAAGATAATTGAGCCAACGTTACTAGGTTTAAAAAAACTTGACTGTGATTACACAGGTTTTTTATACGTAGGACTAATGATAGTAAATAACGAACCATATTTAATCGAATATAATGTCAGAATGGGCGATCCTGAGTGCCAAACTATATTACCTAAATTAAAAACAGATTTGATGGATATATTGATAAATTGTGAAAAAGGAAACTTAAATGATATCGACATAGAATGGCGAGATGAAAAAAGTTTATGTGTTGTTTTATGTTCAAATGGCTATCCAGGGATTTACCAAAATGAAGTATTGATTGAAAATATCAATAAAATTAAACTTGAAAAAAACAATTTTATTTTTCATGCTGGAACGAAAATTAAGGAAGGTGAAATATACTCAAATGGTGGAAGAGTATTAAACTTTGTAGCTTTATCAAATAATTTTAAGGAAAGCAGAGATAGAGTAATTAAAGTTATAAATAGATTGAATTGGCAAGGTGGTTTTTTTAGAAAAGATATCGGACACAAAGTAATAGATTAATGAGAATAATTGCTGGTAACTTTAAAGGTAGAAAAATTTTAGAACCAATTGATAAAAAAACAAGACCACTAAAAGATTTAACAAAAGAGTCCATATTTAATATTATTAATCATTCAAATTTATTAAATATTAATTTATCAAAATGTTCAATTTTAGATCTATTTTCAGGTGTTGGTTCGTTTGGTCTAGAGTGTATATCTCAAGGAGCTCTTTATGTTATGTTCTCAGAAAATTATAAACCTGTTTTGGAAATACTTAATCAAAATATTAATAGCTTACAGTGTCAGGACAAAACAAAAATTATAAATCAAGATATTTTTGACCAAAAATTTTTTCAGAAAATTAATAAAAAATTTGATATAATATTTTGTGATCCACCCTTTATAGAGGAAAATATACAAGAAATAATAAGTAATATCCAAAAATTTCAAATCTTAAATAAGGATGGAGTAATAATCGTTCATAGACATAAAAACTCTAATGATTTGATGCCAAAAGAATTTAAGATAATAAAAGAGAATAGGTATGGAATATCTAAAATAATTTTTGCTAAATTAGTTAATCAATAGTTTTTTTGTTTCAATTTTAATAAGTTCAACTGAAGGCTGATCATAAGGATTAACATTTAATGCTTTACCTAAAAGAATTGTTTCTAAGATAAAAAAGCAAAATAATTCTCCTAATGTTTTTTCATCTCTTTTATTAACTTCAAAACTACGAAATGGAATTTTCTTTTTAAAAAAAACATTTTCTGTAGCTTTTTTTTGAAGGTGAATTATTTTATTAATATCTTTATTCTTTAAATATTTATGACTTGAGAGAACTGTATTATTGTTAATTTTTAACGAATCTTTATTTTTTACAGAAAAGAAGGTATAGAAATAATTACTGGGTCCATCTAAATATAATTGCATTAAACTGTGATTATCTTTTGGCATTGAGGATATGATTGGTAATATTCCTTTGGATTTTTTACCTAAGCTCTCTGCAATAAGCTGCTGATACCATTTAAATAAATTATCTGATTTTTCATCATAATTTAATATTACAGAATTAAATTTTTTATTTTGAACTAAACAGATTGTTCTGCTCACATTATCCACCAAGGAGTTTAAAAAAGATTTTTTATTTATAAGGTAGTTATATTGTTTAAATTTTTTTTCATTTAATCCCATGAGTTCTGCAGGTAACATGCCCACTTCTGACAAAACAGAATATCTACCTCCTATATAGTTATTATGAGAAATAATGTTTGCTTTAAGCTCTTTTGCTAAATTATTTAAATAGTTATTTTTCTTCTCCGTTATGAATATATTTTCTTCATTTTTTTTTAATAAAAGGTTTGCATTAATTATAGTTTCAATGGTATTTCCTGATTTAGAAATTACTAAATTGACTGGTTTTTTTTTATAGATACTTTTTTTTTCATTAACTTTTAAGTTATCTATGAATACAAATTTTTTGTTTATCTTATTATACAAAAAATCATATATTGCATTTGCTCCTAATATCGAGCCACCCATACCAATCACTCTAAATAATTTAGCTTTCTTATACTTATGAATATTTTTTTTTAAATAGCTATACTTATAAGAGTTGGATAAAGATTTGATAACTTCGTTATCAATGGTTTTTAAATAATAATTTAAATTTTTAATTTTTTTGAATTTCTTACCAAATAAATTGAATTTTTTGAATTTAATATTTTTAGTTAACATTAATCTATGCTTATTTCTTTAAGAATAGATTCTTCAATTGAGCTACTTAAAGTTTTTTCAGTAACTTCTTGACTATCGTTGGTTCCAATTATCTCTTCAATGCTGGCTTGTTTTTCCTGGTTTTCATTCGCAATTCTTTTTTCTTTAGGAAGGGGGATTTTCCCATAATCTGGTGGCATGACCAAGGGTCTCTTTTTTTGTATTAGAAATTCCTCTCCTTTTGATGACTTTTGGCCAGACATACCTTCTTTCACCGCAGTACAGTTAGCCAATAACAACAAAGTTATAACTGTAAATAAAGTTCTCAATTCAATTCTTTTAATCATTAGATTTATTATTAAAAAAAATTTCCACAAAAATAAGGCAAATAACTCCTAAAGATATAAATATATCAGCAACATTAAAAATAAACCAATGAAAATTACCTATATGAAAATCTATAAAATCTGGAACTGCTGAATAATACACTCTATCAAAAACATTACCTAATGAACCACCCAAAATAACTATAAGAAAATATTTTCTATAGTCATTGCTTTTAATTATCATGAATAAGATTAAGAAATTAACCAATATAATTAAAGCTGTTATGGTGTTGTAGAGTATGGTTTTGTTGAATGAAAATAGGCCAAAAGCTACTCCTTTATTCCAAATTAAATATAAATTTAAGTAAGATGTTAAATAAATATCTACCTTACTGTTTAAATCAACATAGTTGAGAACATATACCTTGGTTAGTCTATCTAAGCTAAAAATTAAAATAATTATAAAAAAATAATAAATAAATTTTTTATAATGAAATTTTGCCATAAATTTTGATTTAAGTAGTGTGCCTGTTACATGGGCCTTTAGTTATTTTCCAGCATACAGAACATTTCTCTCCTTCTGCTTTAGTAGCTTTTGCTGAAATTTCTTCTACATTAACTTTTGTAACATTTGCTCCAGATGTAATACAAAGTTCAGAAAAATCAGTATTTTTCGTTAGTTGAAAAGTTTTTTCATTAAGTTTTATTTCTAAAATTGCTTCTAAACTTGATCCTATTTCTTTAGTAGCTCTTTTTTCTTCAATACCTATATTACAAATATCCCTAATTTTTTTTAGTTCAGACCATTTTTTATTTAATTCTTTATTTTCATAATTCTTTGGTATTTTGATAAATTTTTCCAGATGAATACTTTTTTTATCTTTATTTATTAGCATAAAAATTTCCTCTGTAGTAAATGAAAGTATAGGTGCAAACCATTTAACTAAAGATTCTAAAATTATATTTAAAACAATGATACTGCTTTTTCTTTTCTCTGAATCTTTTGCATCACAGTACAAAGCATCCTTTCTAATATCAAAATAAAATGCTGATAAGTCTACTGTACAAAAATTCAAAAGTTCTTTGTAAAGATTGTGAAAGTCATATGATTTGAAATAATTTTTGTAATTTTCATTTAATTCAAAAACTCTGTGGAGCATATATTGCTCTAATTCAGGTAGTTGATTTAAATCTAATTTTTCAATATCAATTTCTTTAAAATTATCATTTAGATTTCCTAGTAAATATCTAAATGTATTTCTAATCTTTCTATAAGAATCTGCATGTTGCTCTAAAATAGAGTAATCAATTCTCAAATCTTCTGCATAATTTGATGATGCAACCCATATTCTTAAAATATCAGCACCATATTTTTTTAAAATATCTTCTGGTGCTATTACATTTCCAACAGACTTAGACATTTTGAGACCTTTGCCATCTACTACAAACCCATGTGATAATATTGATTCATAAGGAGCTCTGCCTCTCGTTCCACATGACTCTAATAATGATGAATGAAACCAACCTCTATGTTGATCAGATCCCTCTAAATACATTGATGCAGGCCATTGAAGGTCTTCTCTTTTTTCTAGAACAAATGCATGTGTACAACCACTATCAAACCATACCTCCACGATGTCACTCATTTTATCATAATCTTCTGCTTTGTATTTATCTCCTAAAAATCTTTGTGGATTATCTGAGAACCAACAATCAGAGCCTTCTTTTTCATAAATGCTTGCAATTCTTTCATTTACCTCATCATCAGCTAAAATTTCTTTGGTAGTTTTATGAACAAATATAGGTAATGGTACTCCCCAAACTCTTTGCCTTGAAACGCACCAGTCAGGCCTTGTTTCAATCATTGCCTTTATTCTTTCTCTACCTTTGCTTGGATAAAATGTAGTGTCATCAAGAGCTTTTAAGGCTTTTTTTCTTAAACCATGACTTTCCATAGAAATGAACCATTG
>MDTF01001479.1_pt1 | contig 11374 bp, 1 predicted proteins | sample 811191 | NCBI WGS metagenome assembly MDTF01 (sample SAMN05326649, study PRJNA326480) | marine metagenome | isolation source: seawater | place: Southern Ocean | collected 2011
TACCGGGTACAAAGTATAAAGAGATTTTTTTTTTGTTTTTTAAATATACAAGAAATACAAATGTGGTGTACACCTGGACACGTACAATTTGTACACACGTATAAAGATTTTAAAAATTGATTATTTGTTATGTAATAATATTTGTTACGTATTTGTAATTCAGTGTGAAGTGTGAAACGAGTATTACTATTTTTTACAAAGTATGAGTGTACATTCAAATCTAATCAGCATGGTTACGGATGATTATATTATTTTTGTCAATCTTCATCTTCATCCGACGAATCAACCATCACCTTTTTTTTTGTCTTCGAAGGACGAGAAGGACGAGAAGGACGAGAAGGACGAGGAGGTGAACTTGGACCTGTACCCGGTGGAGCTAAATTACTTTTCGGTGAACCTTTTGTAGGTCTAGCCGGGCGTGCAGGAGAACTTGGTGCCTTCGTTTCTATACCTGTACTTGGCGCAGCTAAATTACTTTTCGATGCACCTTTTGTGAGGCGAGAAGGTTCAGATTTGATCGTTTCTTCTTCTTTTTTTGAAGCAATTTCAACAATTTTTGTTTTCACTGCCAATGGGGGTCCTCCAGAAGAACTTAATCTCTTCTCATGTAGTTCCATATCTTTTTGTAACATATCTTTCACATTCTGTTTAGTTTCTTTTTGATGTTGATGACGAATTTTTTCAAGACGTAATGCATCCGCTGCATCTGCCATCACTTCCATGGGTCCTTTCATGTGATCTGTTGTTAATGGACCATCCTTTTTCTTTTTTTTCATCGAGAACATTCCTTTCATACTTTTTCTTCTTCTATCTCTTTTGGCTCTTCTTGCTGCTTCTTTAACTCTTTGTTCTTCCTTTTTTTTTCTTTCTGCAATGTGTGTTCCTAAACCTAATGCAGCCATTGCTTCGTCGTGCATTGCACGTTGACTAGAAGTACTAAATGCATTCTTTGCTTTGTGATGCCCTTGGTGTCCCTTTACAAAATTTTCAGCACCTTTGCCGTGTTGTAAAGAATTTAAAGCACCCATTGCCCGCAAGGAACGATTTGCCATAATTTGATGCCGTATTGTAGATTGCCATGCTTTTTTAGCCCATAAGTTTTGTATAACTTTCCATTCAGGTACAAACATTCGTAAGAAATTTGCAGACTTCTTAGCACCTTTTAATTCTTTTTCATCTGCACCTTCCAATTCTTTCGTCATGATTAAATCAGCTGTATCCATTAATTTCAATATCATATACCAACGCATTGATAAAATCATGTACATCACATTCACTGATATCAATTCAATTGCAAATCCACGAGATACGTCTTCCGACCACCATGGTTTTTCTGCTTGAAAAAACATTAAACCGGTCCAAAAGGTTAAAAATGCAACAAACAAGGCCCAAAATTCAGCCCAAAACAATGTATTGCGTCCAGGTGCTACTTTAATAAATGGTTTCCAATGCAAATGAAAGATTAAGAATATCATACAAATCATCATACCAGCTAAAGCTTGTGTTTCAGCACCATACGCTACTAAAAAGACAGAAGCTGCTAAAACTAAACATTTTCTGACTGATATCACACTTTCCCAATAATAACAACTGGCTGTATAACCAACATACAATGTACCCATTCTAAATTTCATTGTTTTGTTGTACAATGTTGCTTCGTTTTTGGACAAAACAATATATGTCAACAGAGGCATACCGATGACCCATAATATAGCACCAGGTATAAACAAATATAATACAAACATCACATGAACACCTGTCAAAGATCCCTTGTCGTCTGTATCCCAACATCTGATATTTAAATCACGTTGTAAATATGAATTTTTACCAATTGGCATACATGCTACTAATTGGAAAGTGGATTTAATTAAGACTGGGTAACACAAATACATTAATGTTACAATTGTAGCACAAAACTTATCGAATTTTCCGACACCCGATTTATTAATCTTGGATTGCAATGCCATATTGTCTTTAATTTTATCTTTCATGGATTTTCTTCTATTCTTTGGAACATCGTTGTGATGCCCATGCCCATGAAACATACCACTCATTTGATCTTTTAAACTTTTGGATTTTTTTGGACTAAATTCAACATCGCTTTTATCTACTTTGATATCTAGATTCGACGCATCAGCGTACAACATACCATGTAAATCCTCTTGATGTTGTGTTATATCTGCTTGATCCGCTTTACTTTCTGGCTCTTTGGCTTTGGTTTTCTTTTTTGAAAGAGTACGTTTTGGACGTGTTGGTCTAACTTTTTTGGTCTCCGATGAATTGATATCTACTTTGGTAGCAATCTGTATGGTGTCTTCTTTGGCGTCTGATTTAGCATTTGATTTACTAGCAGCATTTGATGAAGCATCCGTTGTAATTACTTTTGTCTCTTTCGTTTCTGTTACCTCTTTTTCCACTGTGTTTTTCTTGGCATGCTCGTCTAGCACAGGTGCAGCTCCGTCCGCAACTGCAGCAGCAGGTACGACAGTTGTGTTGTTAGTCTTTTTCTTTCTAACAGGTCTTTTAGGTCTTGCTGCTGTTTTTTGATATTCTTGGACAACTGTATTTGTTGGATCTTTTGTATCGACCATTTTTGTTGTTGTTTTGTCTTTGTCTTTTACTACTTTTTTGGCTGTATCAATCTTCTTCTTGTTTTTGGCCGTAGCAACCTTTTTCTTGCCTGTTGTGTTTGTAGGTGCAACAGGTGTCACTTTGGTCATTGCTTTCTTTGTTGATGCTGCCGACAATTTTTTAAGTCTTTTTGCTTCTCTGGCTTTTTCTTTTTTTCTAATTTTTTCCGCTTTTTTATGATTTTTTTTTGCATCTTTTATTTTTTTCTTTTCGTGTCTTCTTTTTTTTTGTTTTTTGTGTCGAACTAATCTTTTTACTGGTGGATCAACACAATCACGAAGTGCAACTAACATCCAAAAAACACAAGCAAAGGCGCAAGCTATGAATGGCATCAATTGCATAGCTATTGCTTTTTGATAAAATGCAGGCATTGGAATCGTAGTACCTGGTGTTTTTGAAAATGGGTAGGGTAATGGCGGAAACGGACCACCTTTTTTTCCTGAACTGCAAGCTGGATTAAATGCATATGAACTGGCTTGTGCTAACATTCCCATATAAGTGAACATGGATTCCACTTCATCTGGCCATTTCAATGGAAAACCTGAAGCTAGAGATACTAATTGTGCATGATTTAATATAATTTTCTGCATTGGTTGTGATAAATGTGCACTTTCACTGTGTGAATTTGCTTCAGCACCTAAAAATCGTTTGTCAGGTAAAAAAAAAAGAATTGTTAGGTCGCTGTTCGGGTTTCGTAAACTAATTCAGACAATAATACATTTATAACACACACTATACACACTATACGCACACACACAGAGAGAGAGAGAGCGAGACTATACACACAATAAACACTATGTTAAACTCCAAAAATAACTAGTATTCTTTTAAAAATATAAACAATAACAACAACAAGATAAATAACAATTAATATGTACTTACCACTATCTTCCAGCGCTGCGGCCAAAAACATATAGACCATAGCAAACATAGCAAAACCAGCTAAAAATACACCCAATGTATTCATAAATTTAGGTGGACATTTGTAACAATTGGCTACACCCATTGGAAACCATTTTTGTCCTTCGCGGTCAGGTGAAGCACATGCACGACACAAACGACATCTGCCATTGGTTGTATCATTGCATTGTAATCTAAACCCCATTTCTTCGTTACATATTTCGTAATCGTCGCGTCTTGCTAAATCAACATTACATCCAGCTGTACCTTTATCCCATTTGCCATCATCATTGTTAAAATAAGAACAGGGTGGTTCAGGGCAATTTTGTGGCAAATCAATGTTCATACTAGCACCATATAACTCAGCATAAGGTAAATCTCTTCTTTTTGAACAAGAATTTTCCACATAATTTTGATTTCCATTACCAGAGATCGTCTGCTGTACCACACCACAACCCTTCTCTTTACACAATTGTACATCATGTAACATTACATCTAAAGCAGAACAACATTGTGGCATATCTAAACGTTCGTCTTGGTTTTCTGGCTCAGGCAAAAAGTATTCTTCTTGTGATGGCCATGGTGGACGTTCGTAATATGTGACTTGAATCAATGTTTTCATGGGATTTTTACCACCCAAACAGGCCATTGCTTTAAAACAAGGCCAAAATGCAGTAGCTCGACGATCAAAATCACGTGAATCTAATTTAGAATAACCAAACATAGAATATACATCAATCCATCGTTTTGGTCCTCTACAATCACCACCAGTTGGACATGGATCGCAACGCCATTGGTCTAATCTAGGATTAAAATTACCCACTGTCCATGCACCAGGTCCATTTGGTGGATAAGATGATTGACTTAAATACATAACATCGCCGCATGTTGGTGCTGTTATATATGTATCTGTAGATGGACTAGGTGATCCTTGTGCATTAGCAGTTGCTTGACCACTTTGAGACACTGGTCCAATTCCAATTACACGTACGTATAACATTTCCATGTGTACAGGTTTAGATGTTTCGAAACAATATGTCCATGGTCCTAAATGCATTTCTTCAATATTTTGTTTGAATTTTCCAGGTCTACAATTATTCGTTTGATCTGCGTCATCATCGTTACACTGGGCTTCCTCGGGATTTTCTGCCGCTACCCAATCCATAGCACCCGCATGCATAATATGTGTGCTATTTGTTTTGATTCTTGCATCTTTTTCGTTTTCATTTGGTGGTGGGAAATTCTTTTCAACAGACCATTGAATTAAAAATCCATCAGTATATTTATAAGGTAAATCTTCGCCAGCACCTTTTTCTTCGTCTCTTTTTTGTTTATTTTTTGTTTCCCATGTCACACACATGGTAGTGGTATTTTGTACACGACAATCATCTGACGATACGTCTTTTAATCCAACTAAAACTTCGTGTGAGTATAAATAGGCTGGGTTTCTTTTGCTGAATCCCTCTGGACGCAATTCATTTTGCTGAATAGAAGGTACTATCATTAATTTAGTATTCGGTGTTAACTGAGATTGTAATACAGCTTCGTTGCTTGCATTGCATCCATATTTATGTGTACCATCTATAATATTAGGTACAGATGTAATCACAGTTTCAGCAACACATTCTGTGCCACCAATTTTTTCCTGGGTGTCTGGATTATAAGATGTTCGACCAGCGTCACAATCCCAACATTTATATCCACCTTTGCATCCAATATATTTACCTATTTCACACTGCTGACATTTTGTATTATTTAAAATTGAATTTTCCCATCCAGATGGACAAAATTGACAATCACTAGCTAATCCACCTAAACCACCATATTTCATACCGTCATCAAAAATAAATTCATCTTTGGCTCCACTTACAAACTCTTGAGTTTGAAATCTTCCCATTTCACATTTTGTACAAAAATCTTTGTTTTTTAATTTTTGATAAAAACCGAGTGGACATTCGAGACATTGAGTTTGACCCATTAAAGATTGATAGGTACCTTCATCACATGATAAACATACTTCTCCGTTGATGCAAACACTTATTGCACTCTCGCCTACGATAGTTTGACATTCAACGGTTGTAGCACACGATACTGTACGATCATGTGTACATTTACCAGTATCTTGTCTCCATTTACCAACTTGACAATCTTGACACGCAGATAGTTTTTCGTTATCCGCATATCTACCGTTTTCACATGCTTTACATTCAATTGCACCATCGTTTGCTTGATACCGTCCTTTTCCACATGCTAGGCAATTGAGTTGTTGTCCCGTTTCCATAAAACCTTTTGGACACATTGTACACTCTGATTCACGTTCCTCTGCAGCAAACCATCCCGATGGACAAACTTTACAATCAGTTGCACCTTCGTTTAATCCTTGGAAAAATCCTTTTTTACATCCTTTGCATTCAACTTTTTTGCTTTCAAAAAATCCAGCTAAACAATTTGAACAACTCAATGACATTAATTCTGCTGCTATTGAACCATCGGCACATACAATGCAATCTGTTGATTCTGGATTTAATTGATATGTACCTTTTGGGCAAGAATCGCAACGATTTCTTTCATCTGTATCTTCCCATCCCGCTGGACAAGCAGTACAAAAAGGTAAACTTATATCGGCTGCAAATTTACCATTTTCACAAGGAATGCAATCAGTTGATTTTGGATTAGCTTGATACGTACCTTTTGGACAAGAATCGCAACGATTTTTTTCGTCGGTGTCTTCCCATCCCGCTGGACAGTCGGTACAAAATGGCAAGCTTAAATCGGCTGCATACGTACCATCTGGACATGCAAGACATTCTGTTGATTTTGGATTAGCTTGGTAGGTTCCTTTTGGACAAGCATCGCAACGATTTTTTTCATCGGTATCTTCCCATCCTGTGGGACAGTCGGTACAAAATGGCAAGCTTAAATCGGCTGCATACGTACCATCTGGACATGCAAGACATTCTGTTGATTGCGGATTAGCTTGATACGTACCTTTTGGACAAGCATCGCAACTATGCTTTTCGTTCGTATCTTCCCAACCCGCTGGACAATCAGTACAAAATTGCATACTCATATCCGGAGCATATTTACCACCTTCACAATCCATACAATCTATGGATTTTGGGTTGGCTTGATATTTACCTTTTACACAACTATCACATCTTGTTTTTTCATCGGTATCTTGCCATCCAGCTGGACATTCAAAACAACGATCTTGTGCAATATCGGCAGCGAAAAAACCTAAATCACACATAAGACAAGTAGTATTACCATCAAATTCTTGAAAGAATCCTTTTGAACAAGCATCACATTTCACGTTTTCTACCTCTGCCCATCCTTTTGGGCAATCTTTGCAGGTTACTTCGCGAATAGCAGCTGCATATTTCCCAGCAGAACAAATATCACACAATTCAGTTGATGCAGCAGGTTGTTTGTATCCTTTCGGACAATCTTCGCACATAATATTAAATTGTTCAAAATAACCCGCTGGACATTCTTTGCAATCCGTTTTCTTGGCAACAGCAGTATAAGTACCAGTTGAACACAACGTGCAACTGGTAGACATAGCTGCGCTGGAAAAATACCCCGCAGGACAATCTTCACAAAGATTTTCACCTGGACTACCTTGATACGTACCGACCGAACAATCTTGACATTGCGATTCGGCGATAGCGCCGGTATCTGGATTAAATTTACCTGCATCACAATCATGACAAGCATCTAAACTGCCCCCACCAATCTCATCTAGATACAATCCTTTTGGACATTCTTTGCATGCTCCAATCGATGTCTGTTGTACAGCATCGTTGTATTTACCAACAGGACATAAATTACAAGAATGACGTTCATCAATGGAAAATTTTCCTACGGGACATTGCTGCACTTCGTCCATTCCAGAAGCTGCTTGAAAATGTCCTGGCGATGGTCTTGCGCATACTGCTTTGCCTGGCATACTTTGATACATACCTATTTGACAATCACCGCATCCTATGGCTAAGTCTGTATTTTGTGCTTCAATCAAACCTTGGTTGGCGCCACTTCTTCCTGAATCACAATCTTTACATTCAGCAATAATTGTTTTACCTACTTCGTCGAGATATGTACCGGTCGGACAAGATTTACAGTCGTCAAGTTTCGTTGATCCTTCAACACCTAAATATTTACCAACAGGGCAATCAACACAATCCGTGGGTGCATCTGCACCAGCAAAATTTAAATATTTGCCTGCTGTACATGCTTTGCATTCATTGTCTTTGACTGGGTCGGTGTACAGATGTTCTACATCACTGTAATATCCTTTGACACATAATAAACAGGCCGTAGCTTCTACCGACATACCAGTAGCCGTAGAATATCTTCCCAATACACATTTATTGCATTGATTAATAGCAGATCTTCCTTCGACTGCAGACCAAAATCCAATTGGACATTCCAAACAAAACGTAGTCATGTCATTGGCACCAATTTCTGTATTGTATCTTCCTGTCGGGCAATCTACACATGGATCTTCATCGATTGTTTTTCCTGCATCCGACAAGTAAGTACCAACGGCACATCCGGTACATTTACTACTACTTACAATACAAGTTCTTCCACCGCCACAGGTGTCGGGTGGGTCTGTTCCAGCTGCATTAATGGTACAACTAATTTCTGTCAGTTCCACTGGGTTTGTAACAACATTGGTTGATGTAAGCATACTACAGACACCAGTTACACCGTCAATCGACGTTAAACCTGTTACTGAACCGAACCGACCTTTTGGGCAATCTTTGCAATAGGCATTTGTATGACTACCAGTCGTTAATAAATATTTGCCAAGAGGACAATTTACACAGTCATCTGCTGTTTGTGAACCCAAAGCAACTAGAAATTTACCTGATCCACAAGCCAAACAATAAGTACCAACAGAAGCACCAGTTTTAGTATCTTTGGCAATCAATCCAGTCACAACGGCGAATCTGCCGCCCGGACATTGAACACATTCATCTAATTGAACGGGATCTTGTGTTGTTGGTGACACTTCACTATATTTACCTAGAGGACAATGTTTGCAGGCTGCCACTTCGTTAGTGACACCTGTTGTATCGGAATATCTACCTAATCCACATGCTTTACATTTAAAAAAAGTAATTAAACCTCTTTCATCTGAAAAAAAACCAACTGGACAATTTTTACATACCGTCATTCCTGTGTCCGGTGAATATTTTCCCAACGGACAATCAATACAATCGTCTGGTCCATCACTACCTGTAGAAATCACAAGTTTACCAGCTGGACAACGTTTACACTCATTGGATAAAACAGGATTGGTTAAAGTTGGTGATACGTCACTGTACTTACCAGCATGGCAATGTTTACATGCTGTAACTTCATCGCCAATGCCATCGTCGGTAGAGTATCTACCTAAAATACATTTAGTACAGGAGTTTTCATGAAATATACCAGTCACAGTTGAATAAAAACCAAGTGGACATAATTTACAAAAAAACGGTACATCGATACTGGATCCTTGTTTATATGCACCGATCTGTTCACCATATTTACCAATCGGACAATCAAGACAATCTGTTAATTCATCGGAACCAACAACATCTATATATTTACCGACCGGACATCCTAGACATTTTTTAGTAGTGGAATAAATACAAACAGAAGGTGACGTACAGGGTACTGTTGCACTACATGGTGAATTTGCTTTGACTAATTCAAGTGGAGATACTTGTGCATTGGTTGGGTTTATTTTCATTAATGAACACATGCCATGCACCGAAGTTTGAGCTTTAATACCAGTATCTTCTGTGTATCTGCCATGCGGACAATTTTTGCATTCGTCGATCGATACTGCTCCAGTATACGGTAAATATTTACCGATGGCACATAAATCACAGTCTGATGCAGCAATTTGTCCAACGTCATTCAAATAAGTACCTGATTCGCATGCTATGCAATATGTATCCGTGGAAGCACCTCGTGTAGAATCTGAATCTACTAAACCTTGGACATTTCCATACCTGCCTAATGGACAATTTGAACAATCGTCGACATTGTCGCCATAAGGCCAGCTGGCCGATCCGGCGTTTAATCCAGGATTGTCATCATTCGTTTTCAGTAACCATGTACCTTTAGGACACAATTGGCAGGCCGATGTTAAGGAACTTCCTTCTACAGCATTAAAACGACCCGCTTGGCAAGCTAAACATCGAGATGCTGCTGCGCCATCATCGTTACTTACAACACCTTGTACTAAATTATATCTACCTTTCGAACAATCCTTGCAATTTTCAATTTTAGAACCACCGACAGTATCTAAATATTTACCGATTGGACATAAAAGACATGTAGTTAATGCATTTGCACCAATAGAGGTACTGTATTTACCTAATGGGCATTGAATGCAAGAATTAGCACAATATCTTGGAGCATCTGTGATATGTGCAGTCAAGACGTAGTCTGCAGCTGGTGTACCTGTAAATTTAAGATAAACAATTTCACCATCACTATTAGTACCTTTTTCTCGAAAACATCCTTCTTCCGTACTATATTTACCTTTGTCACATCCTCGACACGATGATCCACCACCTCTACCAGAACCTGAACTTACAATTTTACCGTCACTTGTAAAACTGTATCTTCCTGCTCCACATGGTTTACATGCAGAATGTGCATCTAATGCAATTGCATCACCGTATCTTCCAATTCTACAAAATTTACAAAACGCTCCGGCTAGATTTAAATGTGATTCTTGTGGTTTCGTCGTAGCTTCTTCATCACTATATAAACCAACTGGGCATGCTTTACATTTCATAACGTGTCCACTGGTGTGTAGTGGTTCAATGGTAGCCTCTTGGTCGGAATATCTTCCTTTAGCACAATTAATGCATACTGTTTGACGTACAACGTCTTGATATCGACCATAAGTACAAACAACACATTCGTTCGGTAAGGTAAGACCATTATCGGTTGAATACCTACCTTTGGCACATGATTTACATTCAGTATCTGCTTGATTCGTCATATCATTGACATAAGTACCAGGTGGACACAATTTACAATTAAGAATTGCTTTGATTGCAGCAGTGCCACTTGCAGAGCCACTAAGTGCACCAATGTGACCGTTTGTATCTTGATATTTGCCGTGAGGACAACTTATACAATCGGTTTCTGTAATAGATACTGTTTTGCCCGTTTCCATAAATTTACCTAAACCACACAACAAACAATCAGTCTCATCTGGACGTGCTGTAAATGTATTGTACTTGCCAGCCACACATGGTTTGCAAGCAACCACTTCTGATTCAATGCCTGTTTGGTCGTTGTATTTACCCTTGGCGCATAAAAAACAATCATCGCTTGAAACTATATCTTTCCAATAACCTGTAGGACAAACTTTACAATCAGTAATTATTTTCTGTTCTAATTGGTCGTGATATTTACCAGAGACGCAATCTTTACATTTTATTTCACCTAATTCATTTTGATATTTACCTGTAGCACATAGTGCGCAGTCAGCAAGTGCATCATGTGTTAATTTGTGATTTCTTTTACACAGACATTTGTAATTAGTTGAGCAAGTAGCAAAATAATCATTACGTGAATTAAATTTCAGACCAAGAGGTTGAATTACACCTCCATTAGTGACCATTTGATAGAAACATTTTAGAGGATATGGATAGTGGCTATTAGTATTAGTTAGTTTCTCATCTCCAAAAGACCAATAATCGTGTAAATTACCGGTGTTTTGTGAGTTTCTCTTTAATACTTGTCTCCTTTGTGACCATGCATATGCAGTCAAGTAATCGGTTCCATCTGGTGGCCCACTTCCAAAATTATCGGTCGTAGGTAGCAA
>MDTF01012230.1_pt1 | contig 11374 bp, 6 predicted proteins | sample 811191 | NCBI WGS metagenome assembly MDTF01 (sample SAMN05326649, study PRJNA326480) | marine metagenome | isolation source: seawater | place: Southern Ocean | collected 2011
CAAGGTTTCATCAACCCTACCAGAGTTTAAAATTATTTGGGCTTGCACTATAGCTTTGTCGTAATCACCTAGCTGACTATTACAATCCATTAAACCTTGTTTAGCAAACAACTGTTCCTCTAAAGTCTCAGCCATTAAATCTAGTTTGGTGAAATTCTCTAATGCTTTGTCGAATTTACCAGAAGTCTGGTATAATATAGCAGACTGTTTTATTGAAGCTTTAGTATAGATGTTTGATTTATAGGAGTTAAGTATCTCGTAAGAAGCTAAAGCTTGGTCAATACTGTCAATTTCGGTAGCAGATTTTGCATAATAATAGTGCGCCGAAAGTTTAAAAGCACCATTTGTATAGTTATTAAGGTACGATTGGAATCCATAATAAGACTTGTCGTAAAAACCTTTTAAGTATTGTAATTCTGCAGATTCATAAGAAGTAGAGTCTAAAGCAGAAGTACTAATATTTACAAAACTTAAAGTCTCTAACCAACTAGCATAAGCAGGTACATCACCTAAATCGACATATACACTACGAGCATTGTTTATAGCTTCTCTGGCAGTACTAGAGGCCGGGTAATCTGAAACTAACCTTTTAAATTCTGCAATACTTTCTTCAAAATCGCCAGAATTATACAACAGCAATCCAATTTTCATACGTGCATCTGTAACAAAAACACTCGAAGGGAACTCTTTTTCAATTGCACTAAAATTTTCGATCGCAAAGTCAGAATTGTTTAATTTTATTGAGGACTCCCCTATTCTATACAAAGCATCGTCATTATAGATGGAGGACGGGAATTGAGAAGAGAAATCGACTAAATGATTTACGACCTTCTCATGTTTATCCATCTGATGGTAAGCTAGGGCGATTTGATAGGCAGCGTAATCTGCATCAACACCCCATAAATCAATTGCTTTATTATAATTATTTATAGAGTGCGTATAGTCTTTCATCATATAAAAGGCATCCCCCATACGAGAATAAGCATCATGTAAACGGGAATCTGTAGAAGCTACATTTGTAGTGAAAGTCTCAAATGAGTTAATTGCTTTTTCAAAATGCCACAATTTAAAGTTCGCATAAGCAATATGGTAAGATGCCGATGTAAATTCGGGCATCGTACTAGCAAGTGCCGAATGTTGGAAATCGGAATAAGCGCTAATACAGTCTGTATAATTTTCTGTGCTATAGTAAGCTTCTGCTTTCCAATACATAGCCAAAGCATTATACGTATTGTTATGAGAGTAGATAAGAGATTTATCGAAATGCTCTATAGCGTTACCATAGTCTTTATCGTTAAACAGCTGTACAGCTCTGTAATATGAGACTTCTTGATAGGCTTGTTGTAAACGAATATTTTCTAAACCATTCGCCTCCATAGATTTTATCGCTCTCGAATAATCTTTATGTGTTAAAAATGCATTAACTAAATAAGAATAAGCTTCGTCTAAATATTCAGACTCTGAAAAATCATTTATAAAATCTTGCAGTATCATTGTAGGGTCTGCATATGGGTAACCCAATTCATAACAAAGTTTGGCAAAATTAAAGTTTGAATGTTCTGTAATCGCATTGTTAAAATTAAAATACGAAGCAGATTCAAATGCATTTTGAGCCGATTTTTTATCGCCTAGTTCTAAATAACAATCGGCCAAATAATAGTAGGCATTTTGAGCTAAGCTATCCTCAGCTTCAACAATTTTATTAAATGAAGAACTGGCCAAAGAATACTCTTGTGTTCGGTAATAAGATTGACCTAATAGATAATAGCCTAAATCATCTAAATTATGTTCGGTAGCTAAATACTTATCGTTAAAATAATAGATAGCTTTTGTAAAATCTTTAGTGTGGTAATAAGCTTCTGCAACAAGCTTGTACATTTCTGCAGAAGAATCATTAATTGAATCTATATAAGGTAAAATGAAATTTAAAAGTAAATTAAACTCATTCTGTTGATGGTAAATTTGACAGATGTATAGTGGGAGCTCTTCTGTATATAAACCGAGTTCTAATAAATCATCAAAATGTCTTTTTGCAGTCACAAAATTACCCTCTGCATATGCTATATAACCAAAGTAGTATTTTGCTTGATGTTGGTAATCGTTCTTATTAGATAATAGATCGTGAAAAAATGAAGACGATTCTTTAAGCTCACCAATAGAGAATAAACTGTAAGCATACTGAAATTTATAATTAGCTCTAACCTTTTTACGAAGCTTAGCAACATCAATCAACTCATAATAAACAACAGCATCAGTATAGGCTCTTTTACTAAAGTAGAAACCTGCAAGTTCCCTAGATGCTTCATAAAACAAAGTACTGTTGGGATAGTCCTCCAAAAAGGATTTCAACAAAAACTCCGCATCACTATTATACAAGTGCATTACTGCAAGGGCTTTATAATAATCTGTATTCATAGCCAACAAGCTATTCTTGTCTTCTATATCTGCCTCTATATCAACAAAAGCTTGGTATGCCATTGCATACGAAGCCGATTTGTATTGACCCAACGCAGACTGATAAGCCTGCATTACTGGATCTATTTGAGTGTGCTGTGCCTGTATAATTGGGCTGGTAAAAAAGACCAGACTTAAAAGAAGTAATAATATTCTCATTGTGTTGTGTTTAAGCCTTAAAAATAGAAAAACTAATGTGTTGGAAACACAAAGGACTCATGAACTTATGAACCATTGATAGTTAATTGCTCCTTGGTTCTCCCAAGTAGCTAATAACTAAAATTTCGTGTATTTATTTCACAAAAAAAGGGCAATCTAAATAGATTGCCCTTTGATAAAACTTAAAAATTTATTTTTTCTTCTTAGCGTCTTGTTGTTCTTTCATCATATTCTCTAATCGAGCCTGAAACTTAGATTTCCCTTTTTTAGGAGTGACTTCTTTTTTAGCTTCCATTTTTGATAATAATGCAGAGTCATCAGTCATACCAGCAATAACTTTTTGCTGAGCAAAAGTAATAAGGTTGGCTAGGAAGTAATAATAACTTAATGCTGCAGCGTAGTTGTTCATCACACCTAAGAAAATAACAGGCATAAAGTACATCATATACTTCATCTGTGGCATTTGCGCACTCGAAGAAGACATACTATTACTAAACTTCATTTGCAAAACGGTAGTAACTGTCATTAGTAAAGTAAACAAACTAACGTGATCTCCGTAAAAAGGAATACTAAAACCTAAATCGTATATAGAATCGTAGGTAGATAAATCCGTTGCCCAAAGGAATCCTTGCTGACGAAGTTCTATAGAAGATGGGAAGAACTTAAACAAAGCAAATAGAATTGGCATTTGAAACAACATTGGAATACAACCACCTAAAGGACTAACACCAACCTGCTTATACAAAGACATGGTCTCTTGCTGACGCTTCATCTGGTCTTCGTACTTCTCATTAATTGCATCAATTTGTGGTTTTAACACACGCATTTTAGCCATTGATGTATACGACTTATACGTAAATGGAAACAAGGCCATTTTTATAAGTAATGCCATTAATAGAATAATGATACCGTAATTTAATCCCCAGCTTTCGAATGCATTAAATATGGTTATTACGATGTATTTATTAATCCAACCAATAATACTCCAACCTAAAGGAACTAATTCTTCTAAACCATTGTCGTAAGATTTTAAAGTCTTTACGTGGTTAGGCACAAAGAACCATTCCATTGCATAAGAACTAGAGCCTCCTTGGTAATTTAATTGCGTAGAAGCAGAAATAGTTTTCAGATATTTTTCTGATCCTGGATGAGCTACAGAAGAAAGTTCGATCTCTTTACCTAAATTTGAAGATGTTAGAGCAGTAGAGAAATACTGAGATTTAATAGCAATCCAATCTGTGTTTAATACTCTTTCAGAATCATCTGAAGTAGATGATAAATAATCCACTTCTCCCTCAGCAAAATAATAAGCCGAAGTATTCATTGCTTCATTATCTCTATTTTTCTCTTGACGAGGAACTCTTACAGACCAATCTAATTCAATTGGGTTTTGAGCTTGAATTAAACCCTCTAAACCAATTAAATTTACAGTATAATCTACCTTATAAGAATTGGGTTCTAAAGAATAAGCGAATTCCAAATATTTTCCTTCTTGCACATTTAAACGCATAGAAAGAACTTGCTTATCTCCTATTCTAGACTCGTAGGTTTCGAAAACAAAATCGTTTGTTTGCAAACGACGGTTCTGAGACCAAAAAGTTAAGTTAAAAGCAGAAGAATCTTCTCTGAGTAAGTTTACAGGGAGCGAATCGTATGTTTGGTATTCTTTTAAAAACACACTAGAAACACGAGCTCCTTTGGCTGCAAGTTCAACTTTTATTAAATCGTTTTCTAAAACAAATTTCGTTGAATTATCTTCTAAACTAGCAGCTGAAGCAAACGCTCCATAAGCTTCTACTAAATGTGCAGAAACTACCGAATCAGATTCGGAATTAGACACTAGTATAGTTGCTGCATCTGGAGAAGAAATTACTTCTGCATTTTCGGCAACTACTTCTGAAGTAGCCAAACGTTCCGTATCATCAATTTTAGCCTGGGTACTTAAAAACCAGAATAAAATAACACCGATTAGGGCAAATCCAATTACCGAATTATAATCGGTTTTTTTTTCTTGTTGTAACATCTTATTTAAGCTTTATTCTTTAATGCTGCTTTAACGAAACTCACAAATAATGGGTGAGGGTTGGCAACGGTACTTTTATATTCTGGGTGAAATTGAACACCTACAAACCAAGGATGTGCCGGTATTTCAACTATCTCAACTAGTCCAGTTTGTGGATTAACTCCTGTAGCAATCATACCTGCAGCTTCGTAGTCTGAAAGGTACTTACTATTAAATTCATATCTGTGTCGGTGACGTTCGCTAATATGCACTTCACCATAAACTTCGTAGGCAATAGATCTTTTCTTTAAATCACAAGAACAAGAACCTAAACGCATGGTGCCACCCATATTGGTTATTTTCTTTTGCTCTTCCATAATATCAATTACAGGATGAGCACTTTCAGGATTCATTTCTTTAGAGTGTGCATCGGAAAAGTTAAGGACATTACGAGCAAATTCGATTACAGAAGCTTGCATACCTAAGCAAATTCCTAAAAATGGAATATTGTTTTCTCTAGCAAAACGTACTGCATGAAGTTTCCCATCGATACCTCTAGATCCAAAACCTGGAGCAACCAATATAGCATCCATACCTTTTAATGATTCAGAAGCAGAAACATTGGTTAATTTCTCAGAGTGAATCCAGTGTAAGTTTACCTTACAACGTGTAGTAGAACTCGCATGGATAAAAGCTTCAGATATAGATTTATAAGAATCTTTCAATTCAACATACTTTCCAACTAAAGCAATCTCAACTGTATCGTTAGGATTATTAAGATTGTGGACAAATTCTTCCCAGTGAGAAACATTTGATTCACCAGAATCGTCTAAGCCTAATTTTCTAAGAACTACTTGATCTAGTTTCTCTTCTTTCATTAAACGAGGCACATCGTAAATAGTCTCTGCATCTATAGATTGTATTACAGCTTCTGGCTGTACGTTACAGAAAAGAGCAATTTTTCTACGAATCGCTTGATTAATATCGTGCTCAGTTCTGCAAACCAATACGTCTGGAAAAACACCAGATTCTTGTAATTGTTTTACTGAGTGTTGGGTAGGCTTGGTTTTTAATTCGCCTGCAGCAGATAAATATGGAACTAAAGTTAAATGTACTACTGCACAATCGTTAGGCTTTTTCCAGCACATTTGACGAACAGTTTCAACATAAGGAAGCGATTCTATATCACCTACAGTACCACCAATTTCTGTTATTACGACATCGTAATCCCCAGAATTCCCAAGGATTTGCATGCGTTCTTTAATTTCGTTTGTAATATGAGGTATTACCTGAACGGTTTTACCTAAAAAATCTCCTCTACGTTCTTTTTGTATTACAGACTGATATATTCTACCCGTAGTAACATTATTAGCTTGCGAAGTAGGATGATTCATAAATCGCTCGTAGTGGCCAAGATCCAAATCGGTTTCTGCACCGTCTTCGGTAACATAACACTCACCGTGTTCATAAGGATTAAGTGTACCTGGATCTACATTTAAATATGGATCAAATTTTTGTATAGTCACCCTCAAACCTCTACTCTGTAATAGAGTCGCCAATGAAGCCGAAATAATTCCTTTTCCTAATGATGATGTTACACCACCTGTTACAAATACGTACTTAGCTGAAGCCATTAAATGGGACTATTTTCTTGGGTTACTATGCTCTTTAAACAACTTTGCAAAATTAGAAATAATCATTCAGTAGAGAAAGGAAAATCAATGTTTTTAAAACTGCCAATTTGCACCAATACTAGGCATAAAAGGAAGCTGATCTATTCTAGAATCGGTAATTTGATCGTAATAGAAAATATTTGCTCTATTATACAGATTACTAATACCAAAACTAGTTTCTAAAACACTCTTTTTAGAGAACTTGATTTGCTTTTTTATAGAAGCATCCATACGATGATACGATGGCATTTGCCCATTATTATAGTCGGCATAATAAACGCCTAAATCTCCATTTGACTGAGTAACATCAGTTGCAATACCATTTTCAAAATTCACATTCTCATAATATCCTTGAGTTTCTGTGAACGGAAAACCAGAACCGTAATTCCAACGCATATCAAAAGTCCAAGACTTGTCTTTCCCAAACATATGAGAAGCAACAATATTAACATTGTGTCTACGATCGTAATGAGGAGCGTAAGTACCAAAAGCATCTGTTTTAGACACCTTTCCTAAAGAGTACACCATCCATAAGCTAGAAGTTTGATCGTTGTATTTCACTAAGAAGTCAATTCCTTTCGCTAAACCACTTTCAACAATGAAATCTTTTTTCAACTCATCAGCAATATCTTCACTGTAAGGATTGTCTTCGTGTAACTTATTTCTATTAAGGTTAATTAATTGCCCAAAGTCTTTTAAGTATCCTTCAATATTAACCGTCCATTTTTCATTTAAGTCTAATTCTAAACCAACGATTAAATGTTTTGCTTTTTGAAGGTATGAAGTACGTTCTTCACCATTTATATATTCTGGTAAATTAGTAGTGCTAGAAATGTATCCTTGAAATAAATTCACAACTTCTTTTCCTGTTGTAACAGCTACGAGATTTTGAGAAAATAAACCAGCTGAAGACTTCAACCTTAAGTTTTCTGTAATATTAAACTTCAAACCTAAACGTGGTTCTATAGAAGACTCTCCAAGTGAAGTGTATGAATGGTAACGCAAACTCGGTTCTAATAACAATCGACTACTTACATATTTGTATTTTACAAAACCTGCAAATTCAGTTGTATTATCGTTGTGAGAAATTTTAATATCTGAAGGTGTATAAAAGCTTAATGTATTCCCAAATCCTAATACTTCTAAACCGTACTTTATTTGATTATCACCTTCTAAGAAAGTGGTAAAGTCTAGCCCCATATTAAATCCACCAATAGAACTTTTTTTAGGCTGAGCGCCAAAATTAGTTTGCTCTGTATCGTAAGAAGAATAAGCGAAATTACCTTCTACAAGCATACTCGACCCACTAGGTATTAAAATAAAGTTAGTACCAAAACCAGTAGATTTCCAGTTAAAGCTAGTAACAGACGAATACAATACATCATCTCCATAATTAAACCCAAATAAATTTATTTTACTTCCATTAGAACCAACAAAAGAAGCCTTTCCATAAATATCTAAAAACGAATACGGTAGACCTTCGTCGCCTATGTAAGAATAAATAGATTGTGAAGTTTTATCTATATAAGACGTTTTAGAGGATAGAATAAATGAACTACTTACTCCATTTTCTTTTTGTTTAAATATAGGCCCTTCTAATAATAATTTAGCACCAAAAGTAGAAGCTGAAACTTTCCCTGTTAAACGTTTTTTATTTCCATCTCTTGTTTTAATATCAACTACAGAGGAAATACGACCTCCATACTCTGCATTAAAACCACCTGTATAAACATCTGCAGTTTTAATAATATCTGTATCGAATACAGAAAACAAACCAATTGAGTGAAAAGCGTTGTAAAGTATCATACCGTCTAATAAGACAACATTGTGTATTGGTGCTCCACCTCTAATATACAATTGACCACCTTGATCTCCGGTAAATACAACACCTGGTATAACTTGTAGAAACTGAGCTAAATCAGGTTCACCACCAATAGATGGTAATTTTTTCAAAGATTTAGCAGTTAATTTAACCACAGAAGTATTAACACTTGTTTTTGCTTCATGACGCTCACCAGAAAGCTGTATAGTATTTAATTGTATGCTAGACTCTTTTAAGTAGAACTTCTGATTAACAATTTTATTAGACAGCACTTCTACAGAAGAAGTCATAGGAACGAAACCTATATAAGAAACAGAAATTGTGTAAGTTCCTGCAGGCACTTTAGATAAGTTGAAAAACCCGTTTGCATCTGTAACACCACCAATTTTAGTTCCATCGAGAACAACGTTAGAAAACATTGCTGGTTCCCCGGATTCATCTTCGTAAACAAATCCACGTATGGTACCAACCTGAGCTAAAATTTGAGCAGAGCACAATAGGCTTAAAACAAAAAGTAATAATTTATTCATAGTTTCTTTTTTCGAGCCGCTAAGATAATTAATAGCTCTTAAATATTTCAGTCTCACATAACAAGTTTCATTCCAAATATGCGCTAATAAAAAAAGAGTTCATAAATGAACTCTTCAGTATACGATTATAAGGTATTAACTCCCGCAAGCCTCACAGTCAGGGTCATCTAAAGTACAAGTTTGTGGTTGCTCTTTCCCTTCTAAATCATCTAACCAAGAATCGAAAGAATCTTCTTTTGGATTTTGTGGTACAGTATTTAATTTAACTTTTTCTTTTTGATCTAACATAGCTATTATTTTGTAGTTTTTTAACAGAACTAAACTAGTCAATTTAAAAAATCGTTACACAAAAATAAAGGGCTTCTTATGAACATTCAAAATGCTTGTATTTATTCGATTTCACAGCACTTATGAACCATCATTTTCATAAGTTATCTAAAAAACAACAAGGAGTATTTGTCGAAATTAAAACAATTGTGGATTTATAAACGTTTATATATTTGAATGCTTACTATTCCTTTTATTCAAAACAAAATTCTGACCCAAATACACTCTTCTTACTTGTTCGTCTGCAGCTAACTCTTCTGCAGTTCCAGCCTTAAGTATATTTCCTTCAAAAAGCAAATAGGCTCTATCTGTTATAGATAGTGTCTCTTGTACATTGTGATCAGTAATTAAAATACCAATATTTTTCTTTTTAAGCTGATAGACAATAGACTGAATATCTTCTACCGCAATTGGATCTACTCCGGCAAATGGTTCGTCTAACAAAATGAATTTAGGGCTTACTGCAAGTGCACGAGCAATTTCAGTTCTTCTACGTTCACCACCAGACAATAAATCGCCACGAGTTTTACGTATATGTTGTAAACTAAACTCATTAAGTAATTCTTCTAACTTCGCTTTCTGTTCAGATTTAGATAGCTTAGTAACTTCTAAAACAGCTTTAATATTATCTTCCACAGATAGTTTTCTAAATACCGAAGCTTCTTGCGCCAAGTAACCAACACCTTTTTGAGCACGAACATACATAGGAAGTTTGGTAATATCTTCATCATCTATATATACAGCACCATCGCTTGGTTTTACTAAACCAACTATCATATAAAAAGAAGTCGTTTTTCCAGCTCCATTAGGACCTAAAAGACCAACAATTTCTCCTTGATTAACCTCTAAACTTACACCTTTAACAACAGTGCGTTCTTTATAAGTTTTCATAATTTTTTCAGCGCGTAACTTCATTCTTTCTTTGGGATCGTTTGAATACAAACTTGGCTATATGAATACTAAATTCGTATAAAACTAAGAGTGGCAGAGTTACCAATATTTGACTAGACAAATCTGGTGGTGTGATAATAGAAGAAATTATAAGACCTCCTACTATAGCATGTGATCTGTACTTCTTCATGGTTGGAGCAGAAATTAAATCCATGCTCGCTAAAAAATAAACTACAATAGGAAGCTGAAAAATCAATCCACAGGCAAATGTAATCGTGGTAACCGTACTTATAAATGAACTTAAATTAATTTGATTCGATACCATATCACTTACCTGATAAGAGCCTAAGAAATTTACAGAAAGTGGCGAAATCATATAATAGCCAAAAGAGATACCTAGCATGAATAAAAACGAAATTGCAAACACTACCCCAGAAGTATAATTAGCTTCTTTTGCTCGTAAAGCTGGTTTGATAAAACGCCACATTTCCCAAACTAAATAAGGAAATGCTATAATTATCCCGGCAATAAAAGCCACCAATAAGTGCATGGTGAATTGACCAGACATATCCACATTCATTAATATAAAAGGCTGTTCGGTAATACATAAAGCATCCCCTAAATTAAGTGACTCTGCAATCTTACACAGTGCTCTATACGTAATAAAATCCGGCTCTTTAGAAGCCAATAATAACTGATCGAATAAGATGGATTTGTTTACAAAAGCAAGTATTGTAAAAATAAATACTGCAATAGCAGAACGGATTAGGTGGCCACGTAAGACGCCTAAGTGATCTAAAAATGACATTTCAGTTTTAAGAGTACTCATTTAAAAAATTCCTTCTTTAAGAATATCATGCAAATGGATAAGACCTTTATAGACCCCATTTTCTAACACAATAAGTTGGGTAATATTATTTTCTTCCATTTCTGCTAAGGCTTCAGCTGCTAATGCAGATGAATCTATTGTCTTAGGATTAAGAGTCATTATGTCTCTAGCACAAACATCACTTAGATCAGTAGTATTTTGTAGCATTCTACGTAAATCACCATCTGTAACCAAGCCTACTAATTCCGAGTTTTTTAAAACCGCAGCAGCTCCTAAACGTTTTGAGGATATTTCAATTATTACGTCCTTTAAAGAGGCAGTTACTAGAACTTGAGGTTGCTCCTCATGTACTAAGTCGTTAACTCTTAAATACAGTTTCTTCCCCAAGGAGCCCCCTGGATGGTATTTTGCGAAATCATTGCTAGAAAAAGAACGCATCTCTAAAAGCGCAACAGCAAATGCATCGCCTAAAACGAGTTGAGCAGTGGTACTAGTTGTAGGTGCTAAATTATTAGGGCAAGCTTCTTTTTCTGCAAATGCATGAAAAACAAAATCGGAATTTATTGCTAAAAAAGACTCCTTATTAGAAGTCATTCCAATTAGTTTATTTCCCAATTTATTTATCAGAGGCACCAGGACTTTAATTTCTGGAGTATTTCCACTTTTAGAGATACATAAAACTGTATC
>MDTF01015957.1_pt1 | contig 11374 bp, 8 predicted proteins | sample 811191 | NCBI WGS metagenome assembly MDTF01 (sample SAMN05326649, study PRJNA326480) | marine metagenome | isolation source: seawater | place: Southern Ocean | collected 2011
GATTGGCGGGGGTGGGGATGGAGCAGCAAACTCCACCATTTGAACATTTTTCTCGCCCACCCAAAGGACATTCAGAGACAATGCCGAAGACAAAGTGCCGACGTCAAGGTTTGTCATGGTAGACGCCAAAGCAGTTGGATATGTGGCATCACCTATGACCCTAAAGTGCACTGTACTATATTGGTCCACGTCGGCCAGCCTCCGCCCAGAGGGTGGTGTCGAAGGGGGCTGACTGCAACCTTCCGCGTCGAAGGAAAGGCTGGATTCTAGGCCCATGTACCCGTGGTAGCCGCACTGCACGCTTAAGGTGGTGCCAGGGGGGCACCCCGCGGGGATGCTCCACGTCGAGTCGCCGGAGTAGTACGTCACGCCAGAATAGACCATTGACGACTCAAAAATCACTATGGTGGGTTGACAGTCGTCACTGGTGCCGAGGAGGCGAACCGGGTGTATCGACGGTGTATCAAGAAGCGTGTACGGACCCGGGCCGACGCGCCAAGGGCCATATTCACCACCAAGCTGCAACATGTTCCCCTCTTGGGTCGACTGCGCGGTCACCACGACGGAGTGCGAGAGACAGGACGTCGTGGTGACAGCGGTGATCTGCACACTGCTTGGAGTTATTGCTAAAAAGGTGGCCATATTCGCGATAAACGATGGTCTGTCCAGCGAATCCGGGTCCACATTCACACCGATGGTATTGGAAATGACCCACTGTACAACAGAACCGGGGGGCATGGGAGGCGACGGTGGTGCAGGAACCGGTGAGGGTGGTGGCATGGGTGACGGAATTGACGGAGGCGGCGGCGGTGGAAGAATGCAGATGGCTTCCATGCTAGCTCCTAGGCCTACGCCACTTGGGTGAGCATCGAGCCCGCCGCTAGGATCCAAGGAAAAGAAGTAGAGTTGATAGTTGTCTCTCAGGGCGCACCCAGTAGGGCCACTCCACCACGAAAACCAGGTTTGGGACTGTGCTTGTCTCATAGCATAATGCATTGCATGGTATGTCATCCCCTTTAGCACTAGAATGGCGGCGTTGCACTCAGCCGCAGTCGTGATGATGTCGTCGCCGCACTTGCCTGATTCAATCATGTAGTAGCGGCCAACGGCGGTCGTGTAGCCGGGTGGCCAATGCGGCGGCGAGGGTGGTGGCGGCGAGGGCGGCGGCGGCGACGGAGGCAATGGCGGCAGCATGGGGAAGTACCCCGTCTTCACCGTGCACGTGCATACCGCCTGTTCGTCCGTATACTGGTGGTCGCAAGGCCGCACGGTCGCCCCGTCGCTACAGGTGCCAGGTACCTCGTCGTCCCGCCCCTCGACGCATTCAAGACCGTTGCCCTCACAGAAGACTTCGCAAGTGCCGTACCCGGCTACGCCTTCATTTGCGTAGATATTGTCTCGTACATAGACTACTGCTGAGCAGTCGCCGCAAATTGGGTCATGCTGGTATCTCGAGGCCCAAGTTTGGGCATCGCAAGTTCGCGAGTATTGGTCGCCGCCGGATATGGCCTCGTACCTCGTAGGCATCGTCTCGTACCTCCTCAAAGAAATGCCGCCCTGCCACCCCGTCATTGGCATACAGCATTTATCAAAGGTTGCAGCGTTTCCAGCGCCCGATGCCCAATTGGACCCATAGTTTGTTGTGTAATGGGAGAACCCCACTCTGTCATTATCAGGTGTCGAACTTTGATGCGTGCTTGTGTGGCGGAGCACGTACCAACGACCCGGATAATAATCTCCGGTAGAAGGAGTCCATGTATTCCCGTTTTGATAATGACCTGCAATCATAGCACGCCTTTCGAAATCATAGCTTACGTGAGAAATTCTGTTCCCGTACGCGTCTACTTGCAACCACGCTTTGCAACCCGACATCCCCCCGTCGTGATCAGTAGACGCTCTAAAGCACCTGCCATTCAAATCACCCTTCCTCACGTCGTGGTAACCGTTACTGGTGATGCTGAAACAAACAATGTGGCTGTCCCAATTTGGTTTGCCCACCGTAGGGGGTTCCGCAGTACATGCCGCGTTTTCCCACCTGTGGAGATTCCCATATGCGTCGGTACCCCAGTAACCGTTCCGTTGTTCGTTTACAATTTGAGCGGCGGTATACGGCGTCGAGTATGAAGGAGCGTACCGGGTGCCCATGCCGATAGTTTGGTTTGAAAGCCAGGTGTCGTATGCACGCATGGCGTCCGTGGTTAAGCTGTTGTGCTGCATGTCCCTGTAGCACATTTCGTGCGTGGGGATACGGTTGACCGAGTGATCACACACGCCGTTTGGAACGTGGTTCCAACTTTCATCACACAGCATTGTAACGTTGTTTGATTCTTGCAAGGGGTGGTAGGTGCCGTTGATAGTCGTACCGTAAGCAAACCCCGCACACCTGGGGTCGTTTTGACAGAGCGTGGCAGGATTCACGTTGGTCGTCGTCATGGTGAAATGACGTGGAAAAATGCAAATGGAAGAGGGAGTGTAAGCCACTGCGGTGCCCATGTTTTTACCTTTGGTGCGGAAAAAAAATGGCAGCAGGTGAGATTCAGACTTGGTTTTGTGCGGAGTCTTGGACTTACGATGTCAATGGCCCCCGCAGGGGATGTAGCCATCGTCGTATCATGGTGGTCATAGTAGCCATCGTCGCTGTGCACACCTGGTTCAGCGTCAAAAGGAGCGATAGCGGATGTGACCACATTACCCCGCACGGGTTTCGATCCCGTGGCCACCAGATTAAAAGTCTGGCGCTCTACCAACTGAGCTAGCGAGGCTGCCATCCGCAGCCAGAGTAGTAGTATGCGCGTTTTTAGGCCTCTATGCCAGTACCCCTGACTGCAGTTCTTGCACCTTTGTGTGTTAAACCCGATGGGGAACGTAACCGTTGTTTTCGGTCGCAAAGCCCACCAAAGTTACGAAATAATTTCAAGACATGGTATAAATGGACCAGGAGTTCAAGAACGTTGTTGTCACTAGAATTATTCAGATGTTAACACCTTCCCCAACAAAGGAGGATGTACAGAGGATTTCGAAACACTTCGTTGAGTCGCGATGTGACGACGACGTCTACAAGTTGCGTCAATTCAACAAGAAACTCGTGGAGGAAGTGAGACAATGGAGAAGCTTAGGTGAACCCATCACCGATCGCAAGATCTCGTGGCTTAGTTGTCTTTCGTATTTGCTCATAGGGAGCTTGACATTTTACATACTCCAAGTGACGTTGGGTACGAGAGCGAGAATAACCTGAATAGTGATCGCGCATCCGCTGGTGGTGCGAACTGACTTTGAGACATGCCATAAGTCACGCCAGGTCAAGGCACTGGAAAGACGGGGGGGAGATCCTCTTCCTCGGCATCTTCCTCGGCATCTTCATCGGGCAAACTGCGGTGGTCTTTGGCAAGGATAGCCTTGAGGTTTGCCAGCGCGGCTCCGGGGTTCTTGACCAACGTCTTTGCGCTTGCCAGTATAGCGGGGTCGTCGATTCCCATGCTCAGGAGGGCGCCAGCGGGGTCTTTCTTGAGCTGGCTCGTGATGGTGTTGATCGGTGTGGCTCTCTTGTTCCTCATTTTGTTTTTTAGAAACTTTCTTTTTTCGTCGGGTGACAAATGACTCAAATCTTCGTCGCGATTCAGCATTTATGGTATGACTAAAAATTACATCGTGCCAGCAACGTACCGATTCAAAACGAATATCAGATTCGTACAGGTTGGCAGAAATAAAAAGAGATTTATTTGAAATGTCGAATCTGGTGCAAGTTGACTTTGGTCAGCAGATGAATGGGGATATCCTCAAGTTCTGTCTTGCAAAAATGAACAAAGAGAAGATCGAGACCGAAACTGAACCAGAGCGACGACGGATTCGCGAGCAGGTCAAAACGTACACGAGCCTGATGACCGAGCACATGACGAAAAAGAAAACTAACCTCGTTTACCTGCACCCCAAAGGTGACCTTCCGGAGACTTGGGTCGTCCTCAAACCCGTCTCAGTTGCACCCAAGAAGTTATCAGCGGTCGCAGTGACTGATGTGCTGAGAAATACACGGATGGAAGAACTACAAACGTTCGAGAGTCAGAACATGACTGAAGTTCTACAGCAGTTTCTGGTGTCAAGTTTTTCTAGGCAGCACATGGGGAAGTACACCGTGTCGGTACAGACCAAGCCGCCGAGGATGGCAAAGAAGGTCGACCTTATTCACCAGAGCCCAGAATTGCTCGAAGTTGCCCGAAACCTGGTGGACAGTAAGCTTTCGTCCAAAACCACCCGTGGCAAAGTCAAACAAGCCATGTGCAAGGAGGACAGCGTCTGCGAGCTAGCGTCGCCATCGGTGGCACGCTACATACACACGGTAAGCCCCGCGATACCCATCGCCCCGGTTCAAGTGGAGCTCGGTGGTGAACACAACAAATTTTACGTTCGCGCTCGCGAGGTCAACAAAACGAAAAGCATGACGCTGAAGACGCTGATACCCCTTTGTCGCGAAGTGATAAAAGATGTGTTGGAATCGAATGGGCTTGGGGACGAGTTGACTACGGACACACTGGCCAAACTGCAATCGCCGTCGTGCATAAACGCAATATTGGAGACACTCGAGGCAAAGATTGATTCGTACAAGCAGCTTCACAGTGAGACGACGAAAAAGATCACGTTGGAGAGGGGGTTGCCTCGTAGAATCATCTCGAAGCATTGATGGGTGGACACGGACCGCGTGGCATGTTCCACTACCTGGCGAGCGATGCTATAGACTTTGTGAGCTTTTGAAATCATCAAGTATCTGATTCACGTCTTCTTCGATTTCATTCTTCTTGAGGTACTGCCTGAGGTTTATACAAGAATTTTCGCATATGGCGCGTCGGGCAACGTCGTCGATTTGCGTCATGTGCATCGGGTCGTCTATCAGACGGGATGACCAGAATGATAGGTTTTGTGCATACAGGTGCACGAGCTCTTGCTTTGAGTAATACGCTGTGGCTTCTTGATCCTCGACCTTTCCGAATTCGATCTCATATTCTTCTTGTAGTTTTTTGAATTCGATTTCGTGCACATGCTTCGGAATACGTATCGCCATTTCATTACGAGTGTAAAAAAAATATTGGGTCTAACGCAATTTTTTTTTCTTGATTAATACAATGGCTACATCCGGCGCAGAAAGTATATTATCGACATTGAACCCACCGGAGAGCGATATCCCAGTCCGTTTCCCCTTCATTCAGTGGGCAAGTTCGCATAATAAACGGCGATCGGGTGCACTGGAGAAGGCGAAGAAGGCGAAGGTGAATGCGAAGAAGGCGGAGAATACTGCCAGTGGTGCGGTGGAAGAGGAGGCGAAGCCGAAAGCGGCACGATTAGTGGACTCATTGCCATACGACATTGTGGCCGGGTTTGATCGTTCGTTCGTGCTTGGTGGGTTCACTGACTACACGGCCGGCAACAACAGCTGCGAAGAATGGAAGCGCAAGTTGAATCTTCTGCGCAACCTAGAGATGGCGGTGGTCAAGTATTTTCGCGTATCCGATGTGGATGTGAACAAATATGCCTTGTCGTTGCAAGGCAACGAGATGAAGAACCTCGAAACCTCCGGCTCTCGCAACACCGCGAGTAAGAATATCAGAGTCGTCATCGATGGTCAGGTGGAAATGACTAAACACGTGTCGGCCTTGGACCCCGTTGGTCATAAAACTGGTACAGAGATTGATAATGAAATTGAAATGCGGACGAAATGCTTCTTTTATCGGAGTGCGGCTTGCATTGGAGGCGGAGAGGAAAAATTTACGAGGCACCTAACGATCAACCCAGGCGTTTTCCAAGAAAGGTACATTGTTAATTCACCAGTGTTGCTAACGGTTCGCAGCAATTTTCCAACTGAGCATGTTTCTTTTCAAACAAAAATGGCCCCAATACTACTGCATGACAAGTGGGCGGACTTGCCGGAAGTTTCTGACTTCATACCCACTCACTTGGCGCAACGGGAAAGTGAATGGAAAACAAATTTGCAGACCCTCCACGAAAAATGGTCGTCCGTCACCACAATTCATGAAATGAATGCGTGTGCGCAAAACGGAAAGCTGCAGGTCAAAGTGGATGACCTGGACCCCCAACTACAGTTCCCGTGCCTGGTTAGGGTCGACTCTGTTCGCAGTGGAGACATTCCGTCGTTCCCTGTTGAAATTGTGTTGACAGAGAAACCCACCGAAGACACGATAGAAATAGATATTCTACGCAATGTGCACGAGAGGTTTGCGTATAAGTGTAAGAAAGGTTTTGCACCCGCTACAGCTGAAAAAGCTAAAGCACAATACGTGGCTTTCAAAGAAGCATTGAACAAGAAATTTTACGGAGTGCTGCCGCTGGGATTTGGAAGCTTCAAATCATCATGTCCTGAAACGCGACCAGGATCCGCCTACGTTGGTGGCACCTACTCACATGAGGTACTATCAAAAGTTGACGTGATGCTCTGGAACATGCTATCACTGGCACACACTGTTGTCGACAGACACGGCGAGATTTGGAAGGAGGTACTACTCCCACAAGCAGGTGAGCATGTGATGCATTATGCGTCCCACCTTCTGGCAGAGGCGTGTGATTTACAGCACAGTTTCAACAACCAACCCACCACACCACACCCCCCCTACACGAAAGACATCAACCCACGAACGTGTGCTTTACAATTGAAAAGCGATAACAAGACTACTGTTCGATGGACAACAAATTCAGCATCAGGTGGTGCACCATGTATATTCGCAATGGATTTACTACAGGCCGATACGGGCTCACTGGACAACAAACATTTATCGGAGCACTGGCCGGACGATGGAGACAGATCTGAAAGTGATCTGAATGCATATTTTCAAAGTCATGCTACTGGTGTATGGGTGGTACAAAAAGGAGACTACGTCGTGAGCAAGCACCGTCAAGACAGTACGCCAAGATACTTCCAAATAGCCTCAAGTGAAACAGATGACATTGACCAACCGAGTGTATATCTCAGAGAAGTTCACAGGTATTTGAATCCTGACTTTTGTGTGTGTGGCGAGTTGCCAACAGCAACCATTCAGTGGAAAGCACCGGACAACTGGGATAACACAATGGCTTTGAAATGTGACGATAAATATTACCAATACGCATTTGAGCCTAACACGTTTGATCTGATTGGCCTGCGTCGCCAGAGATCGCAGTCTGTTGGGTACTGCAGCGGCAAGCCAATCAAGTTTGAGCGCACCGACAACGGCCTTATAGCTTCTGTGCACTGTGGTAAACGTTCCCTTTCACTCGGTGCTAAACATGTACTTTCTGATCAGAAGGATGATACGCCGATGCAGTGTCTTCAGCCGTACATCGAAGACACCTTCAAAAACATGTTCCAGGACAAGACGTACAATACCCCTGACGGTGCACGTAGACTATGGTTAGTTGTGGATGAAGTAGTAATCGCGACAGTAGAAACAGTGCAAGAGAAAGCCCTCAGACTTGTATTAGGTGAGCAGTACGGGGACATTGTCTACGGGATCAAACCCGCATCGTCTGGTTCCGTGTTTACTTTGCACAAAACAGGAACAAGATACGACAGAATCTTCGAGAGCGAATGTGCGGGCCATGCCGCCACGCTCAGGATCCGTTGTGGAACAAACAAAGAATTTACCCTTCGCCCCTTACCGGATACGACTCTGTCACTCCACTTACACGATGCAAAGCCAGGAAATCAAGCGAATTACGTGAAAACCGAGGTGGCATTCAGAGACCCAACTGATTCACCTGGGTGCAAAAGTGTGCAGGTGCATGTCTACGACGCTGCCGCGGAGAAGATGAAAAATGCCATGAAATTTCGTGGCTTTAAGAGCCATGACGGAAAATACTTTGTGGAGTTGACTGAGCTTCCGTCGTATGAAAACTTTCAAGAATATCTCGCTTCCGAAGAATATCCCGCTTCCGAGACTTCGGACGAAAGCGTAACCCCGGCAACTTTTCGAAAAGAATCTGGAAGAAATGTAATTGAAATAAGAGAGCCACGTCTCTGGACGTTGGTGACTAGGACGGACGATTGCGTCCCAATCTACGTGTGTGAAGGTGCTGTTACGCAACCTCAGCTTACACGTCAGAAGTTTCATATCGCCCCCAACGGCGTCACACCACCTGAAGGTGCTATGGAGGGATCGTGTATCCTACAGTTCGACAACCTTAGTTTCATATGTGAGACACCGTGTCCGACAGTACGCGTATACCAACAAGTTAATGATGGGAGTAATGAATGGGTCCCAGCTGCCCAATCGGTGCCACCTCTGGACAGGTGTGATGTGTTTGTCAACCCTTCCCCTCCACCCGCAGCCCTCAGTCTCACTCCGGAACTCGCAGCAAAAATAAACGCAACACGAAATTTCAACGTGCTCCTCTATTCAAAAACGAGGTCCAAGCATTTCATGCCCAAATCAATCAAATACAAGACCATACCTGTATTTCCAATTCGAATTGGATATTTGGTGGACGTGAATCTCGGAACAATAGCTCATCGCGAGATTCGCCAGGCGATAGATGATGATGAAAAGAAAGAGTTCAATCTATCAGACCTACATGTCACGGTAGGAGGAGAAGAAAACCAACTGACATTCATCAAGACGACATCGTTCATTGATTCCCTTGCGGACTCGAATTTGCTGGAGCGCGTCACAAGCGTGACACAAGAAATCAAGCAACATATTATGGGGACCAACAAAGGGTTGGTACGTTTGAAAGACTCATATTTTGCACACAACACTGAACAAACTAAAAGGATACAGACTGAGACTTCCACTCCCTATACTTTCACCGTAGGAGAAACAAGTTTGCCTGCAAAGGGCATTCTCGCCACTCGACGGCCGTTCGCCCTCCCGAAGGACAAGTCGCTTTGGAGTGAATATTTGCTCGACGAAGCCTTTCAAATCGAGAATAATACAGAACGAGCAGGCTTACTCGAACATTTGGAGCATTTGGAGCAGAACACGGTTCTGAAAACGGTGGAAACGCTAATACCGCATTTAAATCAGTTTGGGCTGATGTCGTAGGAAGTCGCCTTGAAACGATCTTGGATGAAATGGACGACCTCCTTTGAATCTATGACGAATCTTTTGCGGAGAACCAGATCGATCTCTCGTGGCGCGAGGGAAGACGCGTAAGCCTCTTTGCTCTCTTGCCATGTCATACCGTTTCTCTTCGTGTCCGCGTCGTGTGCCCAATACAGGTACGCCAGCTCGTGCGCGGCTTTCTTCGCCGCCTCAACTGTGTCCACGTGGTATTTTCTGAGAACGAATCTGCCATGTGCACCGTGCTGGACGTGATCCGCGAAGTTCTCGTTGAAAACGTTCGTGATCTGCTCGCGAAGCATGCCATTCACCTCACATGGCTCCTCGGGACCCTGGGCACGCGGCAAGCATGACTCCATTAGGCCCAGCTGCACGCCCAAGTTCTGGGCTTGAGCGCCCGACAACTTTAGTTGAAGCTCATCTGCATTTTTCGCTAACCGCGCGACCTCGGATTCCGCAACACCTGTCAGGTGCTTGGTCTGTCGCAGGTCAGACTGTAGGCTATTGATCGTGTTGTGCATCTCCCGGAGACTTGTGTCATGGAAGTCCGTGGCCTTCGCCAGCTCTCTAGACAGCAACACGTTGACTTCTTCAACCTGGGAGAGCTTAAGCTTTGCCCTGAACAGGTCAGGTGCAAGGGGGTCGTGTTTGCGCTGCTGTGACACGACTTGCTTCTTATAATCGACCAGTGCCCTCTCGTAGTTGCGTTCCGGCGATTCGTCATTCGCAAATGCCTCGAAAAGTTTATGCTTGAGTAGATATTGCACAAATTTCTCGTGGCCTGTCTTGTTTCTTTCATTCTCTTTTTGCAACGCTTCATGTGTTCGAATGGTGTCCTGTTTGTCCCGTTTCAAGTCTTGTTGCTTTTGTAGCAACTTCTGGTTCAGAGAACGGCAGTTCTTGAGTTGCTCTTGCAGCGTATCGTTAGGGTCACCGAAGCACTGGGACGCGACGTCGAGTCGATTGGAGGCAAACTCGGCTTCTATGGTCGGGCTGTACTTGCGTATCTTTGGCAAAGCCTGAGGGAGGAGTTTGTCGAAGTAATATCTCACGGTTTCTTCGCGGCCCGAGTCCGCACACGAGGAAAAGAGGTCCGCACTCGGAGCAAGGAGTGGCTCGCCTCGCGAAGTTGCGTTTGCAAACACAAGTTTTTCCAGCTTGGCCCGGGAAGCGCCCTTGGTCGACGAGAATTGTGCGCAAACGCTTCCAATACCAGCGGGGCATTTGTCACCGTATCCGTGCACGGCGACAATGATGTGTTTCTTCCCAGGGTCCAACTTGTGAGCATCGATCTGGAGATCGGAGTGTCCCATCGCGTGCAACATTGCCACCCGCAAATGTCTATATCTGACGACGATGTATCCGCACGCTGGGTGAACGATGTAAGCGAGGGTGGAGGCGTCATCACCCCATGGGTTCAGATTGTGTTCTTGGCAGCAGACAAGTATGCCTTTCATCAGTCGCTTTGCGATCGCGTGAGAAGAAGGGTCGTGCCGAGTGTTCAGCTTTGCCGCTGAGAACGCTACGAACGCCGTTCGTAGGTGTGCCTCTCTGGCCTCACTACCCCTCTCCAGCTGGGTCTTCAAGTCTAAAAGCGCACGTTTCAGGGCAAGAGGGAGGTATTTCGTCTGCTCGTCCTCGTTCAATGCGAACTTCTCCACCTCCAACTTGTCTATGTCCTCGTTCAAGTGCGCAAGGGTGTAGAGCTTGACTTCAGGATCCCCCAGCTTCTGATGCACCATGGACTCGAATGAACCAGGGTCACGCGAACTGTCCCGTAGGTCAGGAGCAGCAGTGGTCGGTCACGACGACTGTCGAAACCGAAACAAACACTCGGTCGTTCGACCTGAAAAGTAATAGTTTCGAATCGTAAAGATATATGTATTTGTTATTCGCTTTAAGCTGCATGATGCTCGGGCCATCATTACCGTTCCCACCCTCTTCACCCCCGCCCTCGTTGCCACCCTCGCCACCTCCGCCCTCACAACCGCCCTCGCCACCTCCGCCCTCGCCACCGCCCTCGCCACCGCCTTCGCCTAACCGATTCGGTGACGGCGAAGTCCTGGCAATCTCGTCTACTGGGAGAAATGAAGTCAAGTCGATGTTCTCGTGCCTGTTCGAATGGATGGCATGGACGAGGGAACTTCGTCATGTGTTGCCTTTCCTTGCCCCCTCCGATTCTCCGCACCCGGTCGGCGTTTCCGCGGGGGGCTTTTTGGTAACGGGTACCCCACCGGTTGAGAAGGACGACGGCAACGGCGAACTGGTGCTGGTTCTAGGTGACCAAGCCGGAGACCACGAGGACGGCGACCTGCCCCTGTTATTGTGGGACGAGC
>MDTF01006728.1_pt1 | contig 11372 bp, 24 predicted proteins | sample 811191 | NCBI WGS metagenome assembly MDTF01 (sample SAMN05326649, study PRJNA326480) | marine metagenome | isolation source: seawater | place: Southern Ocean | collected 2011
AAATATACAAAACTTTAAAGCTCAGAACGCACGAGCCATTGTTGAACATTTGTGTCCTGTTATGTTCGGTAGCGTATATGATTATAGTATGGGCTACGGTGGCAGACTTCTCGGAGTAACATCAAGTAACATGCGTTACAGCTATACTGGAATTGATCCCAACACCGAAACAATTGAAGGCCTAAATTACTTAAATACATTGTTAGACAATCCAGGAACATTAGTGCAAAGCGTTAGCGAAGAGTATCAGCCTACTGACATTGATTTAGCGTTTAGCAGTCCACCGTATTTTAATTTAGAAAAGTATAGCGAAGAAGATACACAATGCATGGTAAGGTATACAACATTAGATGAATGGTTTAGCGGATATGTATCTCCTACTATGGAGCGAATACGTGAAGGGCTTAACCCAGACGGAATCTTCGCAACTAACATTGCAGACTATAAAAGCTACGGAAACAAAGAGTACGAGGTGGTGGAACGATGGATTGAAATGGCTGAAAAGACAGGGTTTAAACACACTAACACTATTAAAATGATGTTAAACACTAGGCCAGGAGTTGGCAATAATAAACTATCTGGTCGAGAAAAGTTTGAAGGCGTATATGTATTTAGGAGAACATAATGACAATTGAAGCAGTTTACAAAAAAGAAGATATCTTTAAAAACGTAGATGAAGAAAACGGTACAGTAGACATGATTATTCCGGACGATGTAAAGGCTCGGATGGGCTGGAAAGAAGGCGATACGTTAGTCTTTAAAATGACCGAATCTGGTGCGTTAGAAGTGTCCAAGAAAGATGTTGACTCTACAGAAGAATGATGCTATAATAGTACTATAGTTACATAACTGGGGGTAATCCAAATGGAAATTGTGATTAAAGGTGGAACAGCAACGCAACGCAAGTATGCTGAAAGTCTTACAGAGTTTACTTGTAAAAAACTAATGCCCCGTATAACAAACCTTGTAATTAGTATCCATATCAAAAACTTTGGTAAGGACGACACTCTTGGATATTGTCTACCTGATGACTATGCTGACGAACAGCGTCCGAGAGAATTTAACATTGAACTTAATAAACTTTCCAAACTCCGTAGATTCTTAGAAACACTAGCACACGAGCTAGTACATGCAAAACAGTTTGCTCGAGGAGAGCTGTATTGGAGTTGCATTAAAGGACAAAACCGATGGTGTGGCGAATGGTTAAGTAATAACCGCAAGTCAGTTACAGACTATTGGGATAATCCTTGGGAAATTGAAGCACATGGACGTGAGTGCGGATTGTTTGTCCGATGGGCCGAACAAGAAGGCTATTCTAATAGAAAGTGGACAAAAGACTTAAATTAGAGGTTGACGCACACTAAGAACTGTAGTATAATAGTAACTTATCCATTAATTAAGAGAATACATATGCTAAACCTTACAGATCCAACATCAATTACATTTAAATTTTGGGATAGTTACCCACAAGATAATCCTTTCCTTTTAAATGGCTTTACTGGTACGTTTGCATTTAGTGATCATAGTTTGATCCCTGAAGAACTAACTGAGTTTTTCCTTGAGTACTTTTATAAAACGATAAAAGAAGGCAAGAGCAAGCGCCATATCGAGCAAATTGATCTTGGTGTTCTTAATGACTTAATTAACGAACTTTGGGACGGACCTGGTAGTATGTCTAAGATTGTTCGTATGAAGTACAAGCTAAAAGCAAACAGGGGTCTTGAAACTCCTTTGCCGTCAGCAGAGGCTATTGAAAAAGAATACACTGAAATTATAGACGCAGTTAAAGCAGAAAGAGATAATGGTTGACATCTACCTTAAAGATGTTATTATATAAGTGTAGCTAGTATTTCGATACACACTACACTAAACGCAAAATTATAGTAGCGAACCGGAGAACAAAATGAAGACTAAAGTATACAATCGTCAGATTGAAATTAACAAATATCTCAAAAAATTCAAAGTAGTTTTTGAAATGAAAGATGATGCTATTGACACTCGTACAATGGCAGAAAACTATGATAAAGGAATTATACCTTTACAAGATATTGCAGACGCAATTGACATAGTATTAGGACCTGACAAGAAGCCAAACAATCCAGATCCATTTGATCCTAAAACAGGAATTGTCAAATTTGGTTATATGAATTGGGAAGATTGTTACTTATGGCCAAGATTCCAACGTGATGTTGCGCCTAATCATTTATACAAAATTGAACTTGATTTTGAACATACATCTGTTCTATTACCTACAGCAATTTTAGTAGACGACATGTATATGTTATGGGACGGTCACCATACAGCACAAGAAATGAAACGTCAAAACTATACAAGCATTCCAATGTGGTATATAGATGTTGAAATGATTACCGAAGAAGTAATTACAGAAGCTGGCTTTACTGACAGAGTAGAATATGCTGTTTGGCTTGCAGGTCAAAACATGATCCGCATTAACAGTCGTAACAAACGTAAGTTACATGCATACGACGAGTTTATGATACTACTAGAAACAAAAGATAGTGCTGCAATAGCAATGTACAACATTATGACATCAGCAGGGTTTTACCCTAAACGTAATACAAACACAAACAATGCATTTAGTCAGATCAAAAGTGGCCAAGCTATATTTGAAATGACAGATGACTACGGAGTCAAAGGCAAATACTTCAAACGTGCTCTACAGTTTCACAAACGTACTTGGGATCTTGCACCAGCAGAACTTGAGGTTTGGAGACCATTAGCATTGTTGTACAAAATGGCAGAAGTAGAAGGCTTTGCTATAGATGAACAGTTTGATATAGAACTTGGCAAACTATTTACAACGCAGTTTGGTGATCCTACATCAACACAAAAAGCACTCAAGGATAATTACTACGAAGTGCTAGAAAAGAAAGGGTTTACACAGCCTAGAGACCACGATCAGTGGCGTGTGTATGATGCACTAATTAACTTGTATAATAAGTCAATTGGACGTATTCAATTGCCAACTGCACAGTGTAGGTGGTAACATGAAACTATTGTATCTAATGAGAGACCCGTTTGGGAAAGGTGGTGTCAAAATTGGCATCACCGGATTTAAGAAAGCTAGGGCACGACTTGGTGTATACCAGAATAGTTTTCCAGGTAAAAGTCATTTAGCTACATTTAGCAAAGTGTGGCATGGAAAGGATATACCTATTAGTGAGCTTGAACGAGTACTAAAGAACCAGTTTGATTATGCTATTGAACTAGATGGTCCTGGGTGTACAGAATGGGCGTATGAAGATGAAGCCGTTATAGAATCAGCAATAGAAAAAACTATTAAAGGCTACGGATTTCATGTTTTTCCGGTTGACACAGAAGGAGAAACAGTGTATACTATAGATATATTAATAGGCACACTAGAGGTACAACATGGGGCTAACTAACAAACAAGCATTTAAACGTGATGAACTTGAAGTAGAGCTAGGACATGAACTAACACATGCCGGGCCAAGAAAGACGCCAAATGTTAAAACATCAGAAGTACTCGCGATAGCGTCAGCAGCTTATCGTATTAACAAGTTTGAGTATATTAAAGATACTCGACGTTTTAGTACAGAAGAAAACAAAACACAGTTCGCAAACAAAGAACTAGTTAAAATGTATTTTGGTGGATACAAGCCAGAAGATTATATTCCTTTTACTCCTACTGAAGAAGATTACACTGCCGCAGAAGATATCCGTGTTTGGATGAAGCGTTATGTACTTCTTGGACTTGGACACTTAGACGACTTTAAACGTGATATGGTTGAGGCAGCATCACAAGACGATATTAAACAGAATCGCCTTGGTATACTTGCATATATTCCAGAATTTGTAAAGCGTGATAAACACGAAAGCGGACTAAAGAAAGAGATACGTGTTGAGTACCGCGATAGCAAGCATTTGGGCAACGACAAAGATGTTGTTGAAGGTGTTGCAAAGATACTAGATGTACGTTATAGTGCTAATTGGGAAAGCTATAACTATACCGCTGTTATTGATGGCAACTTAGTAAGCTTTATGAATAAAGACAAGCATGACGTAGGTGCTATGAAGCGTGTCAAAGCTAAAGTAAAAGCTCTTACAGAAAATCGACTGTTTGGAGCTTGTGAAACTCGTCTTAACTATGTTAAGTTATTCAAGGTATAAAAAATGTTTACAGAAAATGTAATGTGGTTATTAGCAGCTTATACGACAGGTAGTATATTTACTGGCTGGGTCTTTCATAAGTCAGGTACTAGATTTGGTATTGAAAGTACTGTTGATAGCTTAGTTCAGCAAGGATTTTTGCGCCATAAGACAGATAACGACGGCGAAATTGAAATTCTCAAATGGAATGACAACTCAAACAAGGAAGGTTAAATACAAGTATGCAGAATAATTTAACCAAAAGGGAGAGTCAAATGTCACATAAAGAATATAAGATTGAAAACAACACCATTACTTTAGACCAAACATTAGAATCAGAAGACTACGGTTTAATTGTATCCAAAGACGGAGAACTAAAAGGAATTTGGATACCAGACAGCATTGAGGACAAAGCTAATTTCCCTCAAGAAATTGCTCAACTATGCATTGATCATTTTGGGCTAGATCCAAACGGTGATATGGACGATTATCATGGAGCAACGATACATTAATGGATAATAACGTTTTAGAAAGAACCGCAACAATTGAACAGTTAGCTGATATCGCTATGGAAGGCGAAATGGAAGATCCTATTGATTGGGGTGAGTTAGCTGTTCAAGAAAAACAAGCATTTTTAATGATGGCTTCACAGGTACTGGAACAAATGGAATCTATTCCAGAAGATGATCGAGCAGTAGTAGCAATGTCAACTATGACAAAATTACTAGTAGAAAACTTTGTATTAAATCTTAGATTGGAAGGAAGAGTTAAATGAATAATCAAGTAAGATATGCCGAAACTGTTAATCTAACATGTACTAGCAATGATAGAATTAACGAAGCTGAGATTGATGACTTTAGATATCAAGAATCACTAACTGCATTTGTTGCTACTAATAAAATTCCAATGCGTTGGAATGGAAGAGTTTACGTGGGCAATGCACACGGTATGGAATTTACTACTACTGGTCCAAAAGAAATTGCATCAGCAGGTAGACGCTAATGGCTGAACCTGTTGACGTAAGCAAAAAACACTTTTACATTAGTATTGTAAAAAGTGTTATTCGATTACTTGCTTGTTATGCATTATTTTCAGCAGGTATGGCATCAATAGACGGCGGCAATCCTGGGCAGTTATTAGTAGCAAGTGCTGTCGGACTTGGATTTGCTGAACTGTTAGGAATCTTGGAGGAATTATGAGTATAGTACAAGATAAAGTAGCTGAACTTAAAGGAATTCCAACTCGGATAGCTTTAATGGAGCAACTAGAAAAGGAAGTGTTAGAAGTAACATTCCTAAAGATTAACGGTGACAAGCGTGTTATGACTTGCACGTTAAAAGACGATATCAAACCTAAAGCAGCTAAAACGGATCCTATGAGCCTAAAGGCTATTCGAACAGTTTCGGACAAGGTCTGTTCAGTATGGGATATAAATGCTAAAGGGTGGCGCAGCTTTCGTTATGATAATGTCCAAGAAATTAGATCGGTAGACTATGTGGCAGACTGAGACGTATGAGTTATTTCCTACTTTAGTACAAAAGCATAATATTACCCCGCAAGAACCTATTGTCCAAGATATTCTAGACGATAATGATTTGGGCGAGCATGGAATCATTATCGGTGGAATGAGATCTAAAAGTCATAAAGTTTTAGACAATTATCCTAAGATAAAAGAACAAATACAAAATTCAATTGATGCTTATACAAAAACAGCAGGCATGTGTAGCATTGTCATTGCAAATTCTTGGTACAATATCTATCTCCAAGGAGGCTCTGTTCAACGACACAATCATCCAGGTAGTATAGTAAGCGGAGCATATTATGTACACCTTGAATTGCCATCATCACACTTGTTAATTGAAAATCCAAATCCGCATGAGCTTTGGAATAATCTTACAAAGTATAATGGAATAGTAGAAGAGATAACTGTCCAAAAAAATGATCTATTACTTTTCCCAAGTCGTTTGTATCACACTACAGATCCAAATGAAAGTTCCAAACGAGTATGTGTAAGTTTTAATACCAAATATATAGATTAATGGTTGACAAATCTGTATAATATGCTATACTAAACTATAGTTAAATTTAAACAAAGGAGTGATTATGAAAAAGTTATTATTAAGTTCTGCACTAATGTTGGCTATGACAACTACTGCTAATGCAGGAACGTTTGTAGTTAAGGGCAATATAACTAGTATTACACCAAACTATGTTACAGTGTCAATTAGTAATCCTAAGCAAGAGTGCAAGGATATTGATATTCCAATTTACAGTCAGCAACAAAGCAATAGCGGTGACCCAATTATGGGTAACATCCTTGGAGCAATTGTTGGTGGTGTAGTTGGTAACCAATTTGGTGGCGGAAACGGAAACAAGGCGGCAACGGCTGCTGGAGCAGCAATTGGTGCTATTACAGGCGGCAATATTGCAAAGAATCAAAATAGTAACAATCAAAGGAACATTGTTGGTTATCGTAGAGAATCACGCTGTGAAATGATTAACTATATTACAAACGAACAGAAGATTAAAGATTACTTAGTTAAGTATGAGTACAACGGCCATTACGGCAGTGTATATACCTATAACCAATTTAGTGTAGGTGACCAAATTACTCTCCAAATGGAATTGAGAGCAAAGTAAATAGAAAGGACAAGGATGTCTAAATTTTTAATACTAGTCGTAGGAGTTTGGCTACTCATTAGTGCGGCGACTGCATTTGCAGGTAATGTTGAGGTTGAGATGCTCAACAAGCGGGACGACGGAGCCAAAATGGTCTACAGTTTAGATATTGTAGATGTTGAAGTTGGAGGCACAGTAACATGGCTTCCGACAGCAAAAGGACACAATGTACAATTTATAGCAGGGCCTGACTCTGCTGCGTTACCAAAGAAAAGTAAATTAAATAAAGAATTTTCACACACGTTTGATGTTCCCGGAATTTACCTTTACCAATGTACTCCACACAAATCTATGGGTATGATTGGATTAATTGTTGTAGGTGATGATACGTCTAACCTACATGAGATTGCTAGAGCAAAAGCAAGAGGCAAATCAAAGAAGAAACTAGCAAAACTATTATCAAACCTAAAATAGGAGATGTGCTATGGTTACTACAGCTTTAAACAATGCCCTTAAAGTAATTGCAATATTACTAGGGCTACTATGGACTATTGGAGCAATACCTCCAGTAATTAATGCTTACTATTATCTGGACGATCTAACATGTACAGATGACGGTTGCACAAACTACGAAATTTGGACACAGGACGAAGAACTTCTTCGACTACAGGAAGAAGTGGACAATCTTAACAACAGACTAGCTGTCTGTACCGAATTAGTTGAAAATAGCGTTAAAAAATAGGTTGACAACTGCCCTTTATGGTGCTATACTATATATAACAGTTAGGCAAACAGAGGGCAGTTACAATGACAGATACTTGGGTCATAAGCGATACACACTTCAACCACGCTCCAATCCTTACATTCAAAGATTATGCAGGCAAGCCACCTAGAGAAGGCTTTACTGATGTTAATCACATGAACGAAGAGATGTTGGACAACTGGGCTAGTGTAGTTAAGCCTAACGATACTGTTATCCACTGTGGCGATGTATTATTTGGCATGGATAAAGTTGATTGGATGGAAAAGAACTTTGCAAAGTTGCCAGGTAAGAAAAGACTTGTTCTTGGAAACCACGATAATCCAAAGTTCTTGGCTCCATTCTTTAAAGACATCCAATTGTGGATTGATATGAGCGACATAGGATTGTTGTTTACACACACTCCACAACATGCTAGTACACTTGCCGAAGCACACAGGTTTGGTAGCAAGCCAATATTGAACGTACACGGGCACATACATAGTAACCCTTCACCAGACGGTCCTTACTTTTGTGCTTGTGTAGAGCAAATACATTACACTCCTTTAAACATTAGCAACTTGTACGGGAGTGCTTGATATGAGCAAGTTCAAAGCAAAGTACTTAACGCCCACTGTCTTTAATCCTAAGAATCATTGGATGGTGGGCGTTGTTTGGCCTGTAGACGGATCCAAGAAAGGAACGTCTTATGGTGTCGAGTTACACGATAAAGGATTTACTTGTGAGTGTTCCGGCTTTTCATTTAGAGGAAAGTGTAAGCACTCACAAGCAGTTCTTAAACAAGTTGAAGGACAGATGTACTAACTAACTGAGACTACTAATAGCATGAAATACTTACCAAAAGAAGACAACCGCAAGTACGATGAAGAAGCAAGAAACTTAATTAGGACACTAGGCAACGAGCGGCAATACGAACTGTATGACATTGTTCTTAAGAAGCAAAAGTATTCTAACTCACCAGCACGAGATTCAGAACTAGCGGCTGTAGCAAAAGCAATTGAAAGCACAAGGGGCATAGATCAGTCTAGATTACAAAGAATAAAGACAGGCTTCAAAAGCGATATGGCAGCGAACGCACGACCCAAGGATGGATATACTAAGCCTAACAAGAAGAAAGCTTAATGCAATATCTTAAAGAAATTACAGTATGGGATACGCCTGTACAGAATCATACATACATCGTTACTGATGGCGGTACTTTAGCTGGATACATTAAGCAAGGTACTACTGAAGAGATTATGTTTAAGAAACCAATGAAGCAATGGTCCAAGAGCCGGCGCAAATTTGAGAAGGTGAAACATGTTACCATTTGATGCAATGAGACAGTTAGAACGTAAAGAGCATGTTCATACTGTTCTACAACAGGACAATCTTAGTGCTTGGGCACGTAATTTCTGGGGCAACGTATTTGATACTATTGCAATGGATGAAGAAAAATATAATACAAGGGTCGAAGGTGATCGTATTATCAATGAAATGAATAAAGATGTAAGGTATAAACGCTACTAATTTCGGAAGATTGCCAGAGTGGTCGATCGGAGCTCCCTGCTAAGGAGTTGAACCGCAAGGTTCCGTGGGTTCGAATCCCACATCTTCCTCCAATATCTTAAAGAAAAAGGTTGACAACTGCTATAATGGTGCTATACTGTATATATAGTGAAATAAAACAAAGGTGATAAATGCCCTTCATTGTTGGAAAAGTAGTTGCAATTGCTGCAACAGCGGCTATTAGCGTTACGAGCGGTTTTAGCCAGCACGGCGAAGTCGAAAGTATACGCCCTCTTATGAAAGAATATATAGTGCCTCTAATTGAAGAAGATTGCTTTACAGTAACTAACAAAAAATGGGTGGAAGAGACCCGATGTCAGCAGAAAAAAGTACTTATTTTACAATCAAAGGTCATAGGACGTAGTATTACCTACATTAAAGATGGCCACAGAACAACTGTAGAGGAACTACTATGAAAAATCTTTTGCCACTCGTAATGTTATGTGCGTTCATTCCAGTTAGTGCAAACGCTGTACAAGTAGCTTATGGTATGGGTGAAGCAGACTTTAAAGATGACCGCGGTCGATTGCAAGCCTGCGTAATTGCAGAGAACAACGCTTTAAAGTTTGCACTTGAAAAGTTTGCAGATCGACAATACACTATGAGCCAAGAGTCAAAGTGCGTTGACTCGCAAGAACACTCCTATTGTTCATATATAAAAGAGATTGATGCGACTACAAGTGGATCAATTAAGAGTATTGTAGACAGAATACAACATGTAAAAGATAATACTTGCTATGTTGAATTAAAAGCTGAAATACATCCACTAAACTTTATTAGAGCAGAAGTAGAATCTAAGCGTTTGTACGAAGTAGGCGACTCAATTGACATAACGGTACGAGTTGGACAGCCAGTTTACTTACATATATTTAACTTTCATAAATTAGGGGTTGACATACTGTTCCCTAACGTGTATAATAAAGAAAGCTTAATTGATGATAGATTTTACTATCCTCATGAAGGGGCTACAGTAGAAGCCACGTTGCCAGACAACGAAACTGTTTCGAATGAAACGCTACTATACTTGTTTACAAAGCGCAGGCAAACATTTGACCCTGACTTTGTAACAAAGGAGTCACTGGAAGAACTTTTAAGAGCTTTACCAGTTACAGAAAAAAAATTAATTCAACAACACATTATAGTTAAACGGAGCGAATAATGAAACAGTCTAAAATGTTAATGACGTACTTGGCAGCATGTAGTTTGGCACTTATTACAACTGGGTGCTCAACCGTAAAAAATGGTATTGGGTTAGGTGATCCTAATAGAATGGTAGACATAGAAGAATTTGACACAACTGGCAACGAAATAAAAATTCCTCTCTGGTTCCTTAATAATGAAGAAGTAGACGATGCTAGGATGGTAGTTACAGCAACTGATATATCAAAAGATATGCAGTTTGCTATAGACAAAGCAACGCTAAACGCTACTATACAGTTGGCAGCGAAGTTAGAAACAGACGTAACATCGTTAGTGCGCGAGTCTACACTAGAAACAGGCTTTGGCGATAAAGCAGTTGATAGACAGATTGATCGTGTAAGTAAGGCAACAACCACGCAAAAGGTAGCATACTACAAACGTGACAATATGAAGATTGTGCGGGACGGTGACTATTTTAGATGCTTTGTTATGCTATCGTTAGAAGTTGACGAAGCACGGAAGCTAACAGAAGAAGGAACAGGCAGAAGCAGAAATGACATGATGAACGAACTTGAATCACTTAGTAGTAATGTTCAACAGTCAATTGATCAAACAGTAGTGCGCAACTAATGGATACACCATATTGCTTAGTACGAAATGCAATGCGCACTCCAGATGGAACAATTATACGAAGCAGGCACCGGCATGATTATGTTACCCATACTGATGTTAACGGCAGCGAGTATATGCTTGATGGCGGATTAGACTATGTTCGCTCTAGTGCTAATGGTGATGAAGAACACATGGTTGTTACATTAGAAGATGCACACGAAGTTGTTCGAGAAGCATGTGATTGGGGTACATACGGTAAGAATGGTGATCAAGAACTATCATACATTACATTGTGTGATATGGAGACTGAGCACATTCAAGCAGTACTGTTAAATGTAGCAACAATTAATCCAGGAATTAGAACTGCTATGGAGCGCGAACTAGAATACCGCGCAAACTAAACAATACGAAAAGGGCTTAAAGGCCCTTTTCTTATGACTATTATATCAAACCTTTTACTTTCGCAACCCAAAAGAATCCACCAGCTACAGATATTAGTAAAACAATACCAACACTCAATGCAATAGTCATTGTAGACTCGTTAGCTTTAGATTGTCTAGCG
>MDTF01016559.1_pt1 | contig 11369 bp, 13 predicted proteins | sample 811191 | NCBI WGS metagenome assembly MDTF01 (sample SAMN05326649, study PRJNA326480) | marine metagenome | isolation source: seawater | place: Southern Ocean | collected 2011
ATAATGATAAAAATAATATAAAAGTATCTAGTACTGGATATTCATGGATAAAAGGTTCCTTTGAAATTTTAAGTTCAGCTGAGAAATCACGATTAATAGCTACAGATGTATACAAGTCAGATTTTGTTATAGTAAGGAATAGCCCACCATACTCAAACCTAAAACTTGAAACGTATATTAAAAAAAATTTTAATAAATATTTTGAATTAATTATAGATGGTAATATAATAAATTCAATTTATAAGAGGAATTAATGAAAATATTTATATTTAAATCTATAGTGGTCTTCATTATTACTTATGCATTATTCCAGGTCACATTTTTTTCACAATTTAAAAAACTTAAACATAGTATTGATAATTTAAAAGAAAAAGAAACTAGAATAGTTTTCAAGGAAAAATTACTTTCAGAAATTAAAGAGGCTAATAATAAAGAATTTTACTTCACTGTTGAAGAAAGATTGATTTTATCTAAATTTTTGAATAAAATTTTAATTGAGTTGGACTTAAAATAATTCTAAAATTTTAATTATACTGTATGATAAAAATAAAAAAATTTAAAAGACTAATTTATTTTTTACTTTTTTTTCTTTTTGCTAATTTTAATTCACTTCTAGCCAACCAGTTAAACTTCAATTTGTGGTTAAATAATTTTAAACTTACAGCACTAGAAACTGGAATTTCACAAAATACAATTGATGATGTTTTAAAAAATGCCACCTATTTAGAAAAAGTAATTGAATACGATAATAGACAACCAGAATTTTTCGAAAAAACAAAAGTATATATAAATAAACGTGCTACAAAAAGAGCAGTATCCCAAGCAATTATTTTACTAAAACAAAATAACTCTATTTTTGATAAAGTAGAAAAAGATTTTAATGTTGAAAAAGAAATAATATTATCTCTATGGAGTACAGAAACTAACTTCGGAAGAAATTTAGGTAAGATGGATATTGTTTCTTCATTAGCAACACTTAGTTTTGATAAGCGTCGTAGCAAATATTTTACAGAAGAACTATTAACACTCTTAAAGCTTGTTGATAAAAAAATCTTAAAAAAAGAAAGTTTGTTCGGGTCATGGGCTGGTGCACTTGGTAATTTTCAATTCATGCCTTCATCAATAAAAAGACACGCTATTGATTATGACAATGATGGATATATCGATTTAAAAAAATCTAAACACGACGCAATAGCTTCAGCTGCTAATTACATTAATAAAATGGGCTGGAAACAAAATACACCATGTTTTAATAAAGTTAATTTTAAAAAAAAAATAGATAGTAAATTATTTAATCATTCTGCAAAAAAAATATTTAATAAAAAAAAAATATCTAGCTGGAAAAATCTTGGTGTAATATCTACCAACACAGAAATAAAAAAAAATGATTTTTATGCAGGTTTAATTCTTCCAGATGGAAATTTAGAATCACCCAAATACCTTGTATATGACAACTATGAAATTATTTTGAAATGGAACAGGTCTTTAAGATTTGCTTTATCAGTTTGTACTTTAGCAGAATCGATTAAAAATGAATTATAAATTTTTTTTATTTTTTTTTCTATTTTCTTGTATAAATTATTCTACACCAGGAAAAAACAATGTTACTTTTTCTTCTAAAGGTTTTGCCTATATAGATAATGACATTCCTGCTAATTGGAAAAATGATATTTTTTTTATTGCTCACAATGAATTAAAATTGGGTACTAAAATTAAAATTATTAATCCTGAGAATAAAAAATCTTTAGAAAGTATAATTATTAAAAAAATTCAATATGATGACTTTTATAAAATATTAATTTCTGAAAATGTTGCAAAAAAATTAAAATTATCTTTTGATTTCCCATATGTTGAAATACTTGAAATTAAATCAAATGAGTCTTTTATAGCTGAAAGAGCAATTACGAATATACAAGAAAAAAAAATAGCGAGTAAAGCTCCCATTGCTAAAATTAATATAAATAATTTAAATAAAACAAAAACAATTAAAAAAGTTAAATTAAAAAACTATTCAATTTTAGTCGCAGAATTTTATAGTCTAGAATCTGCAAAAATATTAAAAAAAAAACTAGAGTCAATTTTAATTAGCTCAAACTATAAATTGATCTATATTAGTAAAAAGAATGATAAATCTTACGAATTAGTAATGGGCCCATATAACACTATAAACAAACTTAAAAATGACTACATTAGATTAGGTGATTCAAATTTCGAAGATTTAGATATTATAATAAATGACTAATTTTTTAAAAATTACTATAACTGTTTTTTTTCTATCAATAAATGTAGTACAAGCTGCTCCTAATATTCAAGCAAGGACAGCAATACTCGTTGATTATCAGTCAGGTAAAATTCTTTTTGAGTTACAACCAGATCACAGCATTCATCCTGCTTCAATGACTAAAATAATGACCACAATAGTTGTTTTTGATTTTTTAGTTAATGAGAAAATTTCATTAGACGATAAAATTAGAATATCTGAAAAAGCCTGGAGAATGTCTCAGGCAGGCTATTCATCCATGTTTATAATGGTTAACGATGAAATATCCGTTGAAAACTTACTCAGAGGAATAATTGTTGCCTCAGGTAATGATGCTTGCGTTGCTTTAGCAGAGGGGATTGCCGGTACAGAAGAAAATTTTGTTTCTATGATGAATGAAAAAGCTCAAGAAATAGGAATGTCCTCAACTAATTTTGCAAACACATCAGGAATTAATAATCCTGATAATTATTCTACTGTAAGAGATATTGCTTTAATGTCTAAATATTTAATAAAAAATTACCCATATTATTATGAATATTTTAAAGAAACTGAATTTACGTGGGATCGCACAGGCGGCAATCCTATTACACAAGGTAACAGAAATACATTGCTTTATAAAAATATTGGTGTTGATGGAATTAAAACTGGACATCTAGCTGTTGAGCAATATTCACTTGCAAGTTCTATAAAGAAAAACACGCGTAGGCTCATTGCTGTCGGCAGTGGATTTAAAACTAATGCATTAAGATCAAGTCAGTCTAGAAAATTATTATCTTGGGGCCTTACCCATACTGAAACTTTTGAAATATCAAAAAAAAATGAAACTCTATTTGACATAAAAACATGGCTTGGGAATACAGAAAAAGTCTCTGGTTATACAAAAGAGGACTTTTACGTTACTATAGATAAAAAAAACATTAGAAGTTTCAATGCTTTTATCGAATATACCGGACCGATCAAAGCACCAATAAAAAAAGATACGGAAATAGCTCTTATTAATGTTTATCAAAAAGATAAGTTGTTAAAGAGTGTTCCAGTTTTTGCTGCTGAAAAAGTAAAAAAAAAAAATTTTTTATTAAGTCTTCTTACATCATTTAATTATATGATTTGGGGAGATGCTTAAAAAAAAGTTTTTTTTCATCGTCTTTGAAGGTATTGAAGGAACAGGAAAAAGCTATCAAATAAAAAAGCTTTATAAAAATTTAAAAAAAATCAATTTTGATGTTGTCAAAACCAGAGAACCTGGCGGGTCATTTACAGCTGAACAAATAAGAAAACTAATTTTTTCGAAAAAATCAATAAAATTTGACAAACTCACAGATTTTTATCTAATGAATGCCTCTAGGAATGAGCACCTTAAAAAAACTTTAATACCTGCAAAAAAAAAAAAACAAATTGTAATTTCTGACCGTTTCACAGCCTCAACCTATGCCTACCAAGTTGTTGCCAATAATATTGACAAAAAAATTAATATAATGAATCAAAAATATATCTTAAAGGATTTTAAACCAAATTTAACTATAGTTTTAAAAGCAAATTTCAAAAGTATTTATTCAAGAATTAAGAATAGAAAAATAAACAACAAGTTTGATAAATTAAAAACAAATTTTTATAAAAAAGCACAAAGTGCATACCTATCTTTATCAAAAAAGAACAAGAATTTTTTAGTTTTTGAATCTTCCAAAAATACCTCTGAATTAGAAAAAAAAATATTTAGTATTGTTTTAAAAAATATTAAGTAATTAATAATGAGCTCATCAAATAATTTTAACCAATTATATTCAACAAGATTAGTTGGCTTAGACGTTTATTTTGATGAAATGGTTAAGCTTTATGAAACAGAAAAACTTCCAAGAATCATGCTTTTAAATGGCAAAAAGGGCATAGGTAAGTTTACTTTAGTAATACATCTTATTAATTTTATTTTTTCTAAAAATGAAAAAACACTTTATAACTTAAAAGATAAGTCCATAGATATCAATTCTCTTTTTTATAACCTTCTCTTAAAAAAAAATACACAAGATGTTATTTTTATCAAAGCAGAAGAAAATAAGAATATAAAAATTGAAGATATTAAATCCTTAAAATCTATTATTTCAAAATCATCTTTATCAAAAAAACCTAGATTTATCATTATTGATGAAGTTGAATTCTTGAATACTAATTCTGTTAATGCTCTTTTAAAAACGCTTGAAGAACCTTCTGATAATAATTTTTTTATTTTAATTAATAATCAGCAGTCTGATTTGATTGAAACTATTTCATCAAGATGCTTAAAAACTAATATTTTTTTAAACTCAAATCAAAGAAATAATGTTATAAATTATCTCACTGGTGATAGAGGAATTAATAATTTGATTGATAATAACAATAATTTGAGCCCCGGTCTATTTCTTAAATTCAATGAAATATATTTTAAATATAAATTAACTAAAGATGACAATTTAATTATTAAATTAGATGCACTAATTAAGGGCTATAAGAAAGAAAAAATCAAATCTTTAATTAACTTGTCTTATTTTTTAATTGATAATTATTTTTTTGATAAAATTAAAAAAAATGAACTTGATATAGAATTTTTATTAAGTACAAAGTTCAGTATAATTAAAATCATACATGATTTCGTACAATTTAACTTAAATATAACCTCGGTCTTAAATTCAATTAAAATAAAATTAAATAATGTCTAAAAAAACTTTTTATATAACAACACCAATATATTACCCTTCTGGAAACCCACATATGGGTCATGCGTATTCAAGTATTGTTGCTGATGTTTTTGCTCGGTTTAAAAGACTTGAAGGTAAAAATGTGCGTTTTCTAACCGGAACAGACGAGCATGGTTTAAAAATACAACGCGAAGCTGAAAAGAACAATAAAGATGTCAAAGTTTTTTGTGACGAAGTTTCAAGCAAATTTAAAAATTTAGCAAAAACTTTAAATCTTTCTATCGATGACTTTATAAGAACTACAGAAAAGAGACACTGTCAATCTGTACAAGCGATATGGAATAAACTATTGGAATCTGGTGATATTTATCTTTCTAAATATTCTGGTTGGTATTCAGTTTCTGATGAAGCATACTATACCGAAGATGAAATAATTACTGTTAAAGGAAAGAAAATATCTAAATCAACTGGTTCTGAAGTTAATTGGTTTGAAGAAGATTCTTATTTTTTTAAATTATCTGCTTGGCAAGATAAACTTTTAGATTATTATAAAAAGAACCCAAGTTTTGTTTCACCAAAATCTAGAAATAATGAAATAGTACAATTTGTTAGCAGTGGTTTAAATGATCTTTCGGTGAGCAGAACTTCTTTTAAATGGGGAATTCCTGTTCCAAATAATGAAAAACATATTGTTTATGTTTGGCTAGATGCATTAACTAATTATATCAGTGCATTAAACTTTCCAAATACCGATGACCCTTTATATAAAAATTTTTGGCCTGCAGACATTCATATCATAGGTAAAGATATTTTAAGGTTTCATGCTGTTTATTGGCCGGCTTTTTTAATGGCAGCTAAACTACCCCTTCCATTAAAAGTATTTGCTCATGGCTGGATTCTTTCAGACGAAAAAAAAATGTCCAAATCATTAGGTAATATTCTAGATCCTCTCGAAATAATTAATAAATATGGAGTTGATCAACTTAGATATTATCTAATAAAAGAAGTTTCATTAGGAAACGATGCTAATGTTTCTATGGAGAATCTTAAAAACTGTATCAATAACGATCTAGCAAATAACTTTGGCAATCTATGTCAAAGAGTTTTTAGTTTTATAGAAAAAAATTGTAATAGCAAGCTTCCTAAACCTAAAGATTTACAAAAAGTAGATATTAATCTTTTAGATAATTTGATTAATAAAGTGCCAGAGTTAATCTCTTTTATGAACAATCAAGATTTGAATAATTATATCAAAAAAGTAGTAGATTTTTCTTTTGATGCTAATAAGTATTTTAATGATTTACAACCCTGGGCTCTTAAAAAGTCCAACATTGATAGAATGAATACAATTCTCTATGTCATCGTTTCTCAAATTAAAAATATTAGTATTTTACTAAATCCTATTATTCCAATAAGTAGTGATAAAATTTTAGACATTATGAATTTAAAAGAAAATGACAGATTGATATCGGCTATTAATACTAACGATATTTTTAATCATAATTTAGAATTTAAAAAAACGTCAATTCTTTTTAAAAAGATAGAAGATGATAATTGATTCACATTGCCATTTGGAATACGAACCCATGATTTCTAATCTTAAAGAAGTTATCGATCGAGCTATTAAAAATAATGTTAAATATCTTCTCAGTATATCAACTACAAATGAAAGCTATGAACGTATACTGCAAATCACAGAAAATTTTAAAAATGTCTATGGTACATATGGAATACATCCCCACGAAACTAAAAATTATAAAACACTTTCTTCAAAACAAATAATTAAAAAATTGCAATTAAGTAAAAAAATCATTGGTATCGGTGAAACTGGATTAGATTTTTACTATGAGCATTCTGACCCAATTGTTCAGAAAAAAATCTTTATTGAACATATTAAAGCGTCACAAACTTTAAATTTACCATTAATAGTTCACACTAGATCAGCAGAAAGTGACACATATGAGATTCTAAAATCAGAAACGAAGAACAAAAACTTTAAAGTTTTGATTCATTGTTTTACTGGCACTAAATCTTTTGCCCATAAGTTAATTGATATAGGGTGCTATATTTCAGCTAGTGGAGTAGTTACCTTTAAAAAATCAAAAGATTTAGCTGATACCTTTCTTTCTTTGCCAAATGATCGAATATTAGTTGAAACAGATTCTCCTTATTTATCTCCAGAACCATTAAGAGGAAAACCAAATGAGCCTTCCCATATAGTTCATACAGTTAATTTTTTAGCTAACTTAAAAAAAATTGAACCTTTAGTTTTTGCAGAAAAAACATCTTTAAATTTTTTTAAACTTTTTGGACAACTAGATTGAAAAATAAGTTTACTATTTTAGGTTGTGGTAGCTCTCTCGGTGCTCCCTGGATAAATAATTACTGGGGTAATTGTGATAAAAAAAATAAAAGAAATTTAAGAACTAGATGTTGTGCACATTTTCAATACAAAAATATATCAACATTAATAGATACTTCTCCAGATTTAAAAACGCAATTTCAAAAAAATAACATCACAAACCTCGACGCAGTTATATACACGCATGAACACGCGGATCAAACTTCTGGTATTTTCGAATTAAGACCATTTTTTTGGAAAAATAAAAAAAAATTAACATATACGGAAGTAAAAAAACTATAAAAGAATTAAAAAAAAAATATGACTTTTGTTTTAAAATAAAACAAGGATACGTACCTATAGCTAAAGAACATATTATAAAAGAAAGTTTTTTTATTAAAAAAGATAATAATAAAATTAAGATTAATTCGTTTGAAGTTCAACATGGTCTAATTAAAGCTACAGCCTATATAGTAAATAATATTGCTTACCTAAGCGACTGTAGTCACATACCAAATAAATCAAAATATCTTTTACAAAATCTAGATTATTTAATAATTGATTGTTTACGTGTTAAATTTCATCCTGGGCATTTTAACTTAGATACAGCATTAGCCTTATCTAAAGAATTAAAACCCAAAAAAACTATACTTACAAATTTACATGTTGATTTAGATTACGAAAATCTTAAAAAAAAATTACCTTCAAATATTGTTCCAGCTTTTGATGGTATGAGTTTTACTTTTTGAGTTCTTTTTCTATCGATGAAATAAATTTATTGGATGATGGGTTTGTTATCGATGAAAATGTATTTGCTATTTTTCCATTTTTACCAATGATTATTTTATGAAAATTCCATTTAGGTATTGCTCCAGAGCCATAGTTTTCTTTAGCCCAGATGAAAAAAGGGTGGGTGTTATCTCCTAATACATCAGTTTTTTCACTTATAAGGAATTCTATCCCAAATGTTGCTTCACAAAAATCTTTAATTTCTTTATTTGAGGCTGGTTCTTGCCTAAAATTATTCGATGGTACTCCAATAATAACTAAATTTTTGTCTTTGTATTTGCTCCACAATTCTTGCAAGTCTTTGTATTGATTTGTAAACCCACATCTACTAGCAACATTAACTACTAATATGACTTTCTCAGTAAAATCTGACAAATTAATCACACCTCCTTCAATATTTTTGAAAGAAAAATCAGTTGCAAGCTGTTTATATTGAGCGTTACCTTTTGTAAAAAAACTTAACATGATTATTATTAAAATTAATTTCTTCATATAGCGTTATTAAGAACTTTTAGCAAAGCATTAAACGGTAAAAGAACACAATTAAATCTTTCCTTATATTTTTCCTGAAATAATTTTCTAAATGGTTTGTATTTTTTTTTAAGTAAAACTTTTTTGCTTTTTTGCGACATGTTAATATCATTAATATCATTTCTCAAAATATCAATATTTGATTTTATTATTACTTTTGACAGTAGGCTAGCTGAAGCTTGGCAAAATATGCATGATTCTGTTTCGTAAGACATTTTTTGTATTTTATTGTCAAATATTTCAATTTCAACAGTAATTATATCTCCACAAATTTTATTTTTAGATGTTCCTATAAGATTTGAATTTTTATTAACTCCATAATTACTTGTATCAGCTGCAATTTTAATTATTTCAGGGCCAATCATTTTTTTGTGGAAATCAAAAGTAAAAAATATCCTAGCAATGTAGACAGAAGTGAGCCACTTAAAACACCAATTTTTACTCCATCTAAATATTGCGTAGAGTCAGCAAATGCTAAGTTTCCTACAAACAAGCTCATTGTAAAGCCTATTCCTGTAAGAACTGAAACTGCGTAAAGTGCCATCCAATTTGAATTATTTGGTTTTTGTGCAATATCTAATTTTACCGATATGTAAGCAAATAAGAATACTCCTATTTGTTTCCCAAAAAATAAACCACATAAAATTCCAAGTGGCACCGGTTTAAGAAATGAGCTTAAGTTAATTCCATCTAATGAAACACCTGCGTTTGCAAATGCAAAAAGAGGCATTATACCAAAAGCAACATAGGGAGCAATAGCGTGTTCTAATTTTAACAATAATGATTTATTTTTATCTTTTTTATTATGAGGTATTAGTAGGGCTAGCAAAACACCCGCTATCGTCGCATGAATTCCTGATTGATGTGTAAACTCCCATAATAAGATTCCAACAAATAAATAAGGAATAAAAGTACGTACATTAAATTTATTTAACGCAATAAGAACTAGTATTGCAGCTAACATAAGTAACAAATAATAAACCTCAACATTTCCAGAATAAAAAAAAGCGATAATAACTATTGCCCCTAAATCATCTATAATAGCTAAAGCTGTTAAAAAAATTTTTAAAGAAATAGGAACTCTTTTTCCCAATAAAGATAAAACACCTAAAGAAAAAGCAATATCGGTAGCGGATGGTATGGCCCAACCATTTAACGTTTCTGGAGATTTTATATTAATTATTATGTAGATCGCTGCAGGAACTACCATCCCACCAACCGCACCAATTATAGGTAGTAAGGCTTGTTTAGGATTTGACAACTCTCCTTGAACTATTTCTCTTTTAATTTCTAGGGAAACTAAGAAAAAAAAAACAGTCATTAAGACGTCATTTATCCAATGGATAACACTTAATTTTAAAGAAAAATTTCCTATTCCTAAACTTATATATTTTTTCAATGTATCAAAATAAATAGCTTCAAAATTACTATTGCTTATTATTAAAGCTATAGTAGCCGCAAATAATAGAATTAAACCTGACGCAGATTCTAACTTAAAAAATTCTTTAAATGGCTTTGTAAGAACGTCAATCATTTGTTAAGTAATATCTCCAATATATATACCTAAAGAGAGTGCCGTTTCAACTAAGGCATCATTTCTTTCAACATTTTTATAAGTAGAAATTGCATTCGCTATAGGAACATCAATAACCTTTCTGTCTTTCCAAGCTACCATTCTATCAAATTTTTTTTGATGTAAAAGATCTACAGCATATACTCCAAATGCACTGGCTAAAATTCGATCGTTATGTGTAGGTGGAGCACCTCTTTGAACGTGTCCTAATGCTGTTACTCTGCATTCAATATCAGTTTTAGACATAATTTCATTTGCAATATAATCTCCGATACCACCCAAACGTTTTTGTCCATCTTTATATTCGTGAATTACCTTGTCACCATTTTCTTTTTTTACCGCTTCTGCAACAACAACCAAAGAATGTTTTAAGTTAATTTCTTTCATTTCATTCAATTTATTAATAATACCATTAAATGAATATTTTATTTCAGGTAATAAAATTATATCTGCACCTCCGGCTATACCAGAGCTCAAAGCAATATGACCTGCGTCTCTTCCCATAACTTCTAGTATCATTGAGCGACTATGACTGACAGCTGTCGAGTGTAAATTATCTAATGCTTGTGTAGCAACATGAACGGCTGTATCAAAGCCAATTGAGTTATCTGTGGCTCCAACATCATTATCTATAGTTTTTGGAATTGCTACGATATTTAAATTTCCTTCTTTAGCTAATTTTTGTAGAATTTGCATACTTCCATCACCTCCTATAATAATTAGTCCTTCTAATTTAAGTTGACGGTACCCTTCAATTATCATTTGAGATTGGCTTATAACTTTTCCATCTTGGTCTGTAGAACTAATTTTACTTGCTTTATTTGTAGTACCAAGAAAAGTCCCACCTTGTTTCAATAAATAGCCAGAAAATGTCTCTTTTGTTAATTCTACATAATCTAAAGGACGTTCTAGAAAGCCAGCTGTTCCATTTTTTATACCAAATACAGACATATTGTATTTATTCTTTGCTCTGAAAAATATAGATCTAATGGCTGCATTTAACCCACCGCAATCACCACCACTTGTTAGAATACCAATTTTTTTCATAGTTAATTTTTTATTAAGTTTAATTTGTATATCAAAAAATGTTTTAATTGCCAAAAAGTCTTATTTAACCTATATAATGCAGCAATCGGGGCGTAGCGCAGCCTGGTAGCGCATCTGGTTTGGGACCAGAGGGTCGCAGGTTCAAATCCTGCCGCC
>MDTF01000142.1_pt1 | contig 11364 bp, 5 predicted proteins | sample 811191 | NCBI WGS metagenome assembly MDTF01 (sample SAMN05326649, study PRJNA326480) | marine metagenome | isolation source: seawater | place: Southern Ocean | collected 2011
ACCTTTGCGAAGGCAGAACGACTCGTTAGTCGTTCTGCCTTTAATTTATTAATAATAGCAGCTGCATCAGTTGCTATTACAAGCTGTGGAACGAACAGCGACAACAACAGCAGTACAAATTTTGACAGGTCTGAATTGTTAAACAATTATGCCGACAACATTATCATGCCTGCTTATGAAGAATATGTTGCATCAACAAACAACCTGCTCATTTCAGTAAATGACTTCGCATTGTCGCCTGATGACAACAACAAACTTGTAACATGTATTGAACAGTTAAAGATTGTTAGTTTAAAATGGCAACTTGCATCGTTGTTTGACTTTGGACCCGCTTCAGACCATGCCCTTTTAGAGTTCACCAATTCTTATCCTACAAGTACAACTGACATTGAGTTGTCAATAGGCGATGAAAATTGGATTGCAGGTCAAGCAAGTAACATTGACAATGTCGGTCTACCAGCGCTTGACTATTTGCTCAACAAAGAAGATGCTTTAAATCAATTCACCGCCAACCCAGCTAGATCAGATCATTTGGTTAGACTTGTTGAATTCCTCAATGCACAAGCTGAATTGGTTATTGAAACCTGGCAGTCATCTTACAAGTTGAATTTTGTTTCGAGCACAGGTACAGAAATGGGAAGCTCAATAGGTGCAATGCTCAACTCCTTCAACAGAGTGTTTGAAGCGAACATCCGAAAGCAAAAACTCGGCCTTCCTTCTGGCGTAAGCACTTTCTCAGGCAACCCATTGCCTAACCATGTCGAAGCAAAATATGCAAATTACTGGAGCATTGATTTACTTTATGAAGCAATGCTTTCCATTGAAATGATGTATCTGGGAAATGCAACATCATCCAATCAATTATTGGTTCAGGAAGGTGTGGGATTCAATGATTACCTAACCTCGCTTGGTGATGAAGATTTCGGACTTGGGCTTCACAATGATATTTTAGCACAAATTCAATCTTCTAAGGAAGCTGTTTTGTCATTGAACGATCCTCTGTCTGAATTTGTGTTAACAGATCAAGAAACTTGTATCTCTGTATACACAGAGCTGCAAGCATTAGTTGTCTTGTTTAAAGTTGACATGATGTCATCTTTAGGTGTACTCATTACATATCAAGACAACGATGGTGATTAATGATTGACTCTGCACCATTAATCACTCTGCGAAGACTATTTGGAGCACTCGTTATTTTCAGTACGCTCAGGTTTATTTTCAATGGCTGGATTGATTGCCAGATTATTGATCCAATTCTTACATTTCCTTTTGAAGGGTTTGAATGGCTTCCAAGACCAAACAGAGTAGGGGCGTATGCCCTTTTCACTGGAATGTTGATTGGTGGTGTGTCGATTATGACAGGGAAAATCTACAAAGCTGGCTGTTTTGTTTTTTTCATATGCTTTACATATGTTGAGTTGTTAGACAAGAGTAATTATTTAAATCATTACTATTTCGTCTCTCTTATTTCATTTATCTTGTTTTTTTTACCAGCGCACAAACCTGGTTATCAGATTCATTCATATCTGCTCTTGACGTGTAAGCTTGTTATTGTATTTGTGTACTTTTTTGCAGGATTAGCAAAATTAAATTCGGACTGGCTGATACACGCTCAACCGCTCACTCTGTGGTTGCCTCAACACAGTGACTTTCCCTTTCTCGGTTCGTTATTTCAGTATCGTGAGACTGCATATGTATTTAGTTGGGCAGGTGCAGCATTTGATTTAATGACTCCCTTTGCACTGTTTTCTCATCAAGCTCGAAAGTATTTTTACCCAATACTGGTCGGGTTTCATGTGTTAACCTGGATGCTGTTTCCCATAGGAATTTTCCCTTGGGTTATGATTGCCTGCACAACGGTGTTTTTCTCAGCAGCTACGCACAGAAGATTTTGGGATTATTTTAAAAGCATCAACCTCCAACTTCCTGATGCACGCTTACAACCCGAAGAATCCCAATCATATAAAAAAATATTTGCGGTTCTGTTTCTAACGATTCAATTTGCCTTTCCATTAAGACATCTGATGTATTCCGGGAATTATTTATGGCATGAGTCAGGATACAGATTTGGATGGAGAGTCATGTTAATTGAAAAATCGGGTTGGGCGAATTTCTTTGTTGTGAATTCACAAGGAAATAAAAAAGAAATCGAGCTTTCATCTTGGCTTACAAACAACCAGGAAAAAATGGTCAGTACCCAGCCAGATATGATTGTTCAGTTTGCGCACCATTTATCGAACTATTGGAGAGATAGCTTGAACCAAGACATTGAAGTCAATGCAAATGTGTGGGTGAGTTTAAATGGAAGACGTTCCAGACTATTTGTTGATCCAAATATTGATTTGTCATCCATCAACAATACTTGGGCACAAAGAGAGTACGTCATACCTATGGATTCCGTAATTTCACCTTCTCAACTCCATGACATTGATGAAGATTAGAAAAATCATATTGATCTGTTGTTACTTCTCGATGTCATGTTTTCAACTTCTTGGTCAACAGTCGCTTGTAAACGGTAGGGTTTCAAATACAGAACAACAGCCACTTGAGGGAGTTCAAGTTGTTTTATCTTCAACATCTTCGAACAAAGAGTACATCTTATTCACGAATCAAAATGGAATGTTTGTTCTTGAGCAAAAGACAGGAGAACTTCCCCGCGATCTATTTCCAATCAACATCAGGTTATCTAGTCTGGGGTATGTCAGCATTGATACTACTTTTGAAAAACGTGTCACAAACCCCATTGAATTGGTGATTGAGCCCATGTATTTCAATCTGCCAAAAGCTGAAATTCAGACTCAAAATGAGGGGGATTTGGTTTGGATGAATTCAATCCACGAAGGAAGTATTTATAGAGGTATTAAGAGCAGTCAAATCATTCTTGAAAAAGAAATTGTTGTGCCAGGTGAAGTCCAAGCTAGAGCTGTATTTTCAAAAATTCCGGGGGTGAATATTTGGGAGAGTGATGCGGCTGGTCTACAAATTGGCATTGGAGTTAGAGGTTTAGACCCCAACAGAACATCACATTTAAGCGTGCGCCAAAATGGATCTCCAATCGCCGCTGACCCACTGGGATATCCTGAGTCATATTACACGCCACCACTAGAGTCAGTGAATACAATTGAATATGTCTCAGGTGCTGGCGCACTTCAATATGGTTCACAGCTGGGAGGAATGCTCAACTTCGATATTAAAAAGGGAGATTATCAGACTCCTGGTAAAGTCAGGATGATTTTAAGTGGATCAGCCTATGAACCGCATGATGAATCTACCCATACAAATGCAAATGTTTTTCTTGACCATGCATCAGGGGCAAAAAACACGTCGCATTATCTATGTCTTGACTTAAAAGACGGAATTGGGTGGCGCAACAACACTGAATTCAAAAGTTCAACTGCGCTAGGATCTTTTTCCCAAAGAATACAAACCTCCCAAGGTGAGCTGGAATTGAATGAAGACCTGACCATCATGAAACGCACCGAACATCAGCCAGGAGGTTTAACTGATGCCCAATTTAATTCGAACCCCAGAAACACGAATAGAAATAGGAATTGGTTTGAAGTTGATTGGAATGTAGGGCGTTTGGGGCTGAAATGGCGACCAAATGACAACTTGTGGAGATACAATGCATCTGTTTACGTGCTAAGTGCAAAAAGAAAAGCACTGGGCTTTTTAGGTACACCAAATCGCATTGACTTCTTAGACAACAGAGACATGATTTCTGCCAGTTTTTCATCTTTGGGAGTTGACCTTAAAGCAAGTCGAGTTTGGGACTACAATGACAAGATAAACGCCTTGGCAATCGGTTTTCAAGGATATTCAGGAAACACCATCATGAAACAAGGTCATGCTGATGCTACTGATTTGCCTAATTTTGAATATCTGAATCCCAATGATTTAGAAGGATCTAATTTCATACTACCGAACAATCAGTTGTCTGCTTTCACACAAGGAATTGTGAGCCTTTCAAAGAACTTGTCAATCACTCCAGGGTTAAGGTGGGAATTCATCGATACTAGAGCAAGTGGATGGTACAGAGAATATATCATTGATGGTGCAGGAAACATTCTTGAGGATTCGATATTTACTTCCAACAAAGATTTTCAAAGACATGTGGTTCTTCCTGGAATTGGTTTTTCATACAACACGAAAAACAACAAGGAAGTGTATGGAAATGCCGTCGCTAATTTTAGGGCAATAAATTTCTCAGACATCCAAATCAGAAATTTAGGAGTCGTTGTAGATCCGAACATCAACGATGAAAAAGGTTCTAATGTAGATTTAGGTGCTAGGAGTAATTCCGGAATTTTAAACTGGGATTTCAGCATATTTATGTTGAATTACAAAGATAAAATAGGCCTGTATCCCACGACAATACCTGACCCCATTATTATTGAAAAACCTGTTTTACTTCGAACCAATATTGCAAATGCAAGAACTTTTGGTCTGGAAGGTTTAATTCAGGCTACATTGATTGAACGTGAGAATTACAGAATGGGTCTGTTGGTGAGCGCTTCGTTGATGAAAGGTTATTACATTAGTGGTGACAGTGAGATTTTTATAGGCAATCAAGTTGAAAATATTCCCTCTGGGACATTTAGAACGGTTGTCAGTTATATATCCAACATGACACATTCAAGCATTCAATGGAATTGGGTAGGGGAGCAGTACACAGATGCTACAAATGCAGAAAGAACGGCGAATGCTTTATATGGCATCATTCCTTCATACAATGTTTTAGATTTTTCTATTAGTCATTCAATATCAGACAAGATAAAAGTAGGATTTAAACTTAACAATATCCTCAATTCAATGTATTTCACCAGAAGAGCTACTGGTTACCCTGGACCGGGAATCATGCCATCTGACGGTAGAAACATCAGAGTCTCATTATTGCTCAACAACTGATGAACATACTTTTCTACGATGGGCCATGCGCGCTCTGTAATTATACTGTTAAGATGATTCTCAAAATCGAAGACAAAGGGAAAGTTGATAAGCTTTATTTTGCTTCAATTCAAAGTAAAACGGCGCTTCAAACATTGGATGAAAATCTCAGAACTCCGCCATTAACTGGTGTTATTTTAATTGAGAACGGTGGATCTGTGAAAATTGGCGTTGACGCAGTGAAGGCACTTAAGCCTTATCTTCAAACAAGGTGGTCATTTCTGACTTTGTTGTTTGGTAAGAATACATACCGAATGATTGCAAAGTTTCGATATCTGTCAGGCACGATAGATAGTACAAGCTGTCCAATTTCAATCAATCATTCAGCCAGGGTTCTCCATTAAGCTTAGGCACTGTGATACCATCTTCAATCAGCTTCGATGAAAAACCTTCGTAAACTAGTTTTCGCACTCTTGCGTGATAATAGATATTATGTAAACTAACTTGTTAAATCAATAAGCTCTTCTTTTCTTAGTTATACTTAGGTTATTGAAAAGATTTAAGAAGATCGTTCATTTCCATGAATTTATCATCATCTCCTGTTCTTGCGTAAATGTCCTTTAAAGATCGAATGGTCTCAACATCTTTGTTATCCGCAGCAAATGCCGATTCAAGGAATGGCTTTGCTGTAGAGAACATGGCCTTTGAATCATCTTCCAATTTCTTTTGCGCTGTAGCTTCAGATTTAGTCATTCGTGGTTTCCACATTTCATTTGCATCGTTGATGCCTTTTACTGCCTTGTTGAAGTACAAAGCACCAAGGTTATAATTCGCATCGAAATAATCAGCTTTAACTAAAATAGCTTTTTTATATGCTGCAATAGCTTCTTCTGTCTTGCCTATGTTGTCCAATACACTTCCCAGGCTGAACCAAAGGATTTCATTGGTAGGATCTTGTTCTGCTGCCAGTTCAAGATTGGTCTTAGCACGCTCAAAGTCCTTGTTGGTTAAGTAAATATTAAGCTCTTCAATAATTAAACTTTGTTCTCTGGGATAGTCTAGCCGAGCATCTTGCAGTGTTTTAAGTGCTGCTTCATCGTTGCCTGCTTTGCGGTAAAGTGTGCTCACAAAGAGGAATACATTTGGAACTTGGTAGTTAATCTTTGCGCAATCTAGGTAGCGTTCTATCGCCATATCATTTAAATCAGCCTTCTCATAGCAGAGTGCGGCATTGTACACTGCCATTGTATCTACGATTTCAAAAACACGAGCAATTTCAGCAGCAAGGTCGAACGAAACACCAGCTTGATCAAACACACCCGACGTGTAATTCTGAATTCCTATGCTGTTGGCTTTGGTTTGGACTTTCGCCAACCCAAATCTAATTTCGTCAACATACCGAGCTTTTATGTCTAGTTCTTGTGCTTTTAAATAGCTCTCCATTGCCGTTCTAAGAGCGTTGGGATATTCGATAGAAACAGCAGAATCATTTGAAATATTCAAATATATTTCGCCTCGATAGCGCCAAACCTTATCCTTTATTGATGACTTTTCAATTAAGATAGCTTGTTCTATATAGGTAGCTGCCTCACGATAATCACCTTCCTTATTCGCGTTATAGGCTGATACTACCTCCTTCTGGCCTATTGCTACGATTGAGAACAGACAACCTGCTATTAAAAGAAATTGTTTCATGTATACTCTTTTACTTGTTTATCAAATTAGTCTAAAAAAAACTCCCCAGCTGTAAGCTCAGATTGTAAGCTTTAACTGTTAATTTCAAACATCATGCCGTTCTGCAGGCACAACGCCTCTGTTGTTGTCAATGCTAGTCTTCGTTAGGAGAATCTTCTGCTCCCTCTGCTCCTTCTGCTCCTTCTGCTCCTTGTTCTTCTTCATCGTCAGCTTTTGGCACTCTACAAACCGAAGCAATTTCATCTTTTCCTCGAAGGCTAATTAAACGTACTCCTTGAGTAGCCCGTCCCATGACACGAAGATCTTCAACAGCCATTCGAATCGTAATACCAGACTTGTTGACGATCATTAAATCGTGCTCATTCGTTACATTAAGAATAGAAATCAATTCACCTGTTTTCTCTGTGATTTGAAGTGTTTTCACTCCTTTACCTCCCCTGTTTGTGATTCTATAGTCGTCAACTGCCGATCTCTTTCCATAACCATTTGAGGAAACAACTAGGATTGAACTTTCATCGTCGTTAACACAAACCATTCCGATCACTTCATCATCTGGACTGCCTAAAGTAATCCCCTTCACTCCCATCGCCGTTCTTCCAACTGCGCGAGTCTTAGACTCATTGAATCGAATTGCTTTACCAGACTTAAGGCCTATAATCACCTCACTGTTGCCATCTGTTAAACGTGCCTGTAGAAGTTCATCTCCCTCACGAATAGTTACGGCGTTAATTCCATTTGTGCGAGGACGACTATATGCTTCCAAGCTTGTCTTTTTAATTAAACCCAATTTGGTTGAAAGAACAACATAATTGGCATTGGCATATTCTGGATCTTTGATGTCCTTGACAGGAATATACGCGAGCACTTTATCATCCAAACCTATGTTGATTAGATTTTGAATTGCTCTTCCTTTAGATTGCTTAGACCCTTCAGGTACTTCGAAAATCCTCATCCAGAAACATTTTCCAAGTTTCGTGAATATTAATAGCCAATTGTGATTTGTCGCTGTAAATATATTTTCAAGAAAGTCTTCTTCGCGGGTTGATGACCCCTTAGCACCTACTCCACCTCGAGACTGAGAACGGTATTCAGCAAGACGGGTTCTTTTGATATAACCTGCGTGAGATATGGTGATGACCACCTGCTCATCAGGGATCATATCCTCTATGCTAACTTCTGCTCCACTAAATTCAATGACTGATCTACGTTCATCAGCGAATCTTTCGCGAACATCAAGGAGTTCTTCTTTGATGATGATCATCCTGCGCTCCTTCTTCTCTAAAATATCTTTTAAATCAGTAATTAAAGCCATCAGCTCATCATACTCTGCTCGTAATTTATCACGTTCAAGACCAGTTAGTTTTTGCAAACGCATATCTAAGATAGCGCGCGCTTGAATTTCACTTAACTTGAACTTTTCCATTAACCCATTGCGAGCTTCCTCGGGAGAAGAGCTTGCGCGGATTAATTTAATGACGGCATCTATGTTGTCTAAAGCAATAATTAACCCTTGAAGAATATGGGCTCTTTCTTCAGCTTTCGCCAGCTCGAATTGGGTTCTTCTAACAACCACTTCGTGACGGTGTTCAACAAAGTGCTGAATCATGTCTCTCAGATTAAGCAGCAAAGGTCTTCCCTTAACAAGAGCTATGTTATTTACTGAAAATGAGCTCTGTAAGGCGGTGTACTTATAGAGCTTGTTTAAGACGACATTTGGAATTGAGTCGCGCTTTAATTCGTAAACAATTCGCATCCCATTCCTGTCAGACTCATCACGAATCTCACTAATTCCTTCAATTCTTTTTTCATTGACAAGAGCAGCTGTCTTTCGAATCATATCAGCTTTATTCACTTGATATGGAATCTCATCAACTATGATGACCTCACGTCCTGTTTTTGTTTCTTCAAATCGGGTTTTAGCTCTTACAACGATCTTACCTCGCCCTGTACGAAATGCTTCATGAGCACCGGAGACGCCATGAATTACTCCACCTGTTGGGAAATCAGGTGCTTTCACAAAGTCCATCAAATCATCAACAGTGCAATTTTCATTGTCAATGTAATGGTTGACTCCATCGAGGACTTCTGACAAGTTGTGAGGGGGCATATTTGTTGCCATTCCTACAGCAATACCAGAGGCGCCATTAATCAATAGATTAGGCAGCTTAGCCGGAAGAACTGTAGGCTCTGTAAGACTTTCGTCAAAGTTGGGAGAGAAATCTACCGTGTTTTTATCCAAATCTGCGAGCATATACTCTGCAGCTTTCGTTAATCTTGCTTCGGTGTAACGCATAGCCGCGGGATTGTCCCCATCTATGCTTCCGAAGTTTCCCTGCCCATCGACCATTGGATAACGCAAGGACCAGTCTTGGGACATACGAACCATGGTGTCATAGACTGACGAATCTCCGTGAGGATGGTATTTACCTAAAACTTCACCTACGATACGGGCTGATTTTTTGTGAGCTCTGTTGGACAAAACACCCAAATCGAGCATTCCATATAAAACCCTACGGTGGACAGGCTTAAAGCCATCTCTCACATCGGGTAGCGCCCTAGAAACAATAACCGACATCGAATAATCGATGTAGGCTGACTTCATTTCATCCGTGATGTTAATCTGGATTATCTTTTCTCCTTCTGCCATAATATCGTCTAATCTTCAATAAAACTGCAAGCTGATTGTTTCACCAATTACGCGCAAAATCAGCAATTACACAGGGAACTCAAAAATACATAAACCAACGTTAGTAACAGTCAAAAAAAAACCTTCAATTCTTCACAATAGATGGTTTTTAGTTGTGAATAACGGTGATAACTTTTTTTCATCTATTCGAAGTAGATATGTAGATTTGAAGCATGTCCTTACGCAACGTTTTATAGACTTAATGCATTACATTCAACTAGGGATTTGATTTTAATTTGAACACAAGACTTGATAAAATATGGACGCTAAATTTTCACCCAGAGTAAGAGAAGTCATCACTTTCAGTCGTGAAGAGGCGCTTCGACTTGAGCACAACTACATAGGCGTCGAACACCTGCTTTTGGGCATCATTAAAGAAGGAGAAGGAACGGCTATCCAAATTCTTGAAGGATTGAATTGCGAAGTTTCAAAACTGAGAGAGTTGGTTGAAAACTCGATTAGACCAGCCGGAGGAAAACAGATTGGAAAAGGCAACCTGCCCCTTGTAAAACAAGCTGAGAAGATTTTAAAAATCACTTATTTAGAAGCTAAGATTTTCAAAAGCCCTGTGATTGGAACAGAGCACTTGCTACTTAGTATCCTAAAGGACGAAGACAACGTAGCTACTAAATCATTGCATGCTTTTAACATTGACTATGAAGTCGCAAAAGATGAGTTTGAGACCATTCTTTCAGACAACAGAAATCCGTCCATGGATATGCCAAGCTTTGAGAGTCCTTCAACTTCTCACGATGATGAACCTACTGCTAGTCATACTAGCGATGCTGGTGCTGGGGGTATGAGTGGTGGAAACAGCCCAGGCGGGGGTGCTAAAAGAAAAGGTGAATCAAAAAGCACAACGCCAGTTCTCGACAATTTCGGAAGGGATCTCACCAAGATGGCTGAAGACGGAAAGCTTGATCCAATTGTAGGTAGAGCTAAGGAAATAGAACGTGTTTCACAAGTCTTGTCAAGAAGAAAGAAGAACAACCCTATACTTATCGGAGAACCTGGCGTAGGTAAAAGTGCAATTGCAGAAGGTTTGGCTTTGCGAATTATCGAGAAAAAAGTAAGTCGAGTTCTTTATGGAAAGCGAATTGTAACATTAGACATCGCCTCGCTGGTTGCAGGAACGAAGTATCGTGGCCAGTTTGAGGAACGTTTAAAGGCTGTTATGAATGAACTTAACAAATCACCAGACGTCATTCTGTTTATCGATGAGATTCACACAATTGTAGGTGCTGGTGGTGCTAGCGGATCACTTGATGCCTCGAACATGTTTAAACCGGCTCTTGCCAGAGGCGAGATACAATGCATTGGAGCAACTACCCTGGATGAATTCCGTCAGCATATTGAAAAAGATGGAGCTCTAGAGCGACGTTTTCAAAAGGTTTTAGTGGAGGCTACAAATATTGAGGAAACAAAAGAGATTCTTCACAACATCAAAGACAAGTATGAAGAACATCACAGTGTTAGCTACACGGATGAGGCTATTGAAGCTTGTGTGAAACTTACAGCTCGCTATATCACAGACAGACATTTGCCAGACAAGGCAATCGATGCTTTAGATGAAGTAGGGAGTAGAGTCCATCTCAACAACATTCATGTTCCTGAAGAAATCATTCAAATTGAAGAAGAAATAGACAACATCAAAGAGGAGAAGATTAAAGTTGTAAGGAGCCAACGTTATGAAGAAGCTGCAAGACTAAGGGACACTGAACGCAATTTAAATGAACGGCTCGCTGCAGCAAAACTTAAATGGGAAGAAGATAGTAAGAACCTAAGGGTAACTGTCACAGAAGCCCATGTTGGAGATGTCGTTGCTATGATGACAGGAATCCCCGTAATGCGTATCGCTGAGAAAGAGAGCGGTAAATTGGCCAGAATGGATCAAGACATTGAAGGAAAGGTCATTGGTCAGTCAGATGCAATTAAAAAAGTCGTGAAGGCTATTAAGCGCAACAGAGCAGGGCTAAAAGATCCAAACAAGCCCATTGGAACATTTATTTTTCTTGGACCTACAGGAGTGGGTAAAACACAGCTTGCAAAAATACTAGCTCAGTTTATGTTTGACAGTGACGAAGCGCTGATCAGAA
>MDTF01006315.1_pt1 | contig 11362 bp, 11 predicted proteins | sample 811191 | NCBI WGS metagenome assembly MDTF01 (sample SAMN05326649, study PRJNA326480) | marine metagenome | isolation source: seawater | place: Southern Ocean | collected 2011
AATCTTGAATTAATTTTTTCTTTGAAGAGCTGTCTAGTTCAGTTGTATTAAAACTAAGCTGAAAAACTTTTTTAAAACCAAAAAGTTTAGATATTTTTTTTATTTCATTATTTCGTTTCAAAATTTTTTTTATAGATATGCTCGGGTTTAGTCTTGTTACTATTATCCAGTAAAGAGAATTTTTTTTAAAAGTTTTTCTTTTAAAAAGCGTTCCTCCAGCACCTAACACTTCATCGTCTGGATGCGGTGAAATTACAAGCGATTTCATAAATACGTAACTCTTTTTAAATTTATTTTTGGCTCAAAAGAAATAAGCTTTAATGCTTTATTACCACATTTTATTATTAAATTTTTATTAAATTTAATAATTTTTCCCGGTTCAAAATTTTTTTTATTTAAGTCTATTACCTTAGACTTCCATACTGTAATTTTTTTTTCATTAAATAAAAAATATGCTCCTGGATACGGTTTTGTTAATGCTTTTACTAAATTATCAATACTTTGGGCGTCCATTCTCCAATCTATTTTGCCATCGACCTCAGATCTTTTTCTCCAGTAATTACTCTCAAGATTTCTCTGTTTAAGTGATTTCACTTTATTTTTTTTTAATTTTAGCAATATTTCTCTGACTTGTTTTATTCCAACGCTAATCAAATTTTTATAAACAGACTTAGAGTCAGATTTTTTATCAATTTTTATCATTTTTTTTGAGATAATATTTCCTGCGTCTGCTTTGTTGTTCATATAAAAAAAGCAGGAACCAATTTTTTTTAAACCTAGAACTAAGCTCCATATGATTGGGTGTCTACCTCTATTTTTCGGTAAATCACTAGGATGATAACCAATAATTCCTTTAGGTGCTATTTTTAAAATTTTTTCTTTTAACAATTGATTCCATCCAATGCAGAAAATTATATCCGGTTTTTTTTTTTTTACCCATTGTAAAACTTTAATAGCATTGACGTTATTAGAATAAATAGTGTCAATTTTTTTATTTTTAGAGTATTTGACTAAATCACAATAGTCAGAGTTAAATTTTGATTTTTTTTTTCCAATTACTCCAACTATTTTATTTTGAGACTTTAATATCTCTTCTAAAATATTTTTCGAAAATATAACTGTTCCTATAAATAATATTCTCATTTAAATTTTATGTTATAAAATTCTTTTAAAATTAAATTATTAAATCTTTTTTTTTTTAAAATATTAAATATTTTTTTTGAAGCACCTCCTGTGCCATATGGATTTAAAACATCTCTAATCTTTTTTTTATTTTTTAATTTAAGAACAAATTTAATTGCCTTTTTGATATCCATAGTATTCGCTCTGCAATCAATAACTGATTTTGCCTTCATTCTACCTGATTGCCTCTCTCCAATATTAATTGTAAATTTTTTAAAGGTAGGCATTTCTAAAAGTCCACTTGATGAGTTTCCAATCATAAAATCTGAATATTTACAGCAAGAGTAATATTTTTTTTGTCCTAGAGATTTGAATAAATAAAAATTTTTATTTTTAGAAGTAAATTTTAAAATTTTTTTATACAAAACCATTGACTCAATATCTGAGTTTGGCATTGTAAAAATAACAGTCGTATCTTTTTTAATGATTTCAAGTGCTTTAAACAAATTTGTTATATTTTTTTCTGCAGATTCTTTTTTTAATGTTTCTGGATGATAGGTAACTATAACAATCTTTTTTAAAAATTTAATATTTAGTTTTTTTTCTAAATCTAACTTTGAATAAAGTCTCGTAGTTTTAATGTTGTCTACTCCTAGCCCACCAACACAATGCACATTTTTAGGACTTTCTCCCATTTGTATAACTCTCTTTTTATACTCATGCGTTGCTGTAAAATGTAAATGAGACATTTTTGAAATAGAGTGCCTGAAAGCTTCATCAATTAGTGATTTGGTAATTTCACCACCATGTATATGCCCTATAGGTACTCTGCTTAAAGTTGCCGCTAAGCTAGCTAAGAAAATCTCATACCTGTCTCCAAGTAAGATTATAATATCTGGTTTATTTGTTTCAAAAACTCTTACAAGTTTAGATAAACCTAAAGACATTGAGTTGGCTAGAGAATGTGCATCATCTTTATTAAGTTTAAGATTAATTTTTTTTTTTATTTTAAAACGATCTTTAATTATATTTTTAACTGTAAGGCCATGCTTTTTTGATAAATGAGAACCTGTAACAATTAATTGCAACCTAAATGAATTTTCTTTTTTAATTAGGAATAAAAGATTTTTCAGTAAACCATATTCGGCTCTTGAACCCGTCACTACACATATTCTTTTAAATCGAGATATTTTCATCATATAAAAAAATTTTTTTTGCTTTTTTTCCTATTATCCAGTCCCACTTAGATGCTGATAGTCCAGTAATAGCCCGTTTGGTTGTTATATTTTTTTTTGTAAATTTTTCGCCTTTTAAAATTTTCTTATTTGCAACAATAAATTTTCTAATAAAATTTAAATTTTTTAATTCTGCAGAATATGGTTTTTTTATATTATTGCCTAAAGTTGACTCGATGATTCTTATGCCTTGGACAAGATTTGTAAGTTCGTTAGGTGACAAGCTTGCTTTTTGATCGGGTCCGCTTAGTTTTTTGTTTAAAGTAAAATGTTTTTCTATTACTTTTGCACCAAGTGCAACTGCTGTGAAAGATGCTTGTAAACCTAAACTGTGATCTGAATAACCTATATTAGTTTTAAATTTTTTTTTCATAAAGGGAATAGATAATAAATTCAAATTTTTTTGTTCAGCTGGATACTCTGTGCTGCAATGCAAAATAGTGATATTCTTTCTCTTAGTGCCTGAGGCAATTAAAGTTTTAATTGCTTCATTGATTTCTGCTATATTTGACATTCCTGTAGATAAAATTACTTGCTTATTAAGAGATCCAATTTTTCTTAAGTAAGGAATGTTAGTGATTTCACCTGATGGAATTTTAAATAATTGTAATTTCAATTTTTTTAATAAATCAATACTTCTTAAATCAAAAGGGCTTGATAAAAATTTTATTTTTTTTATTTTACATCTTCTAATAATCTTTAAATGAGCTGATTCAGAAAGTTCGAACTTTTTTAACAATTGAAATTGTGAAGATATTTTTTTTGAATTTTTTTTTTGATATTTTGCTAGTCCTATTTTTTTTTGTACTAAATCGCTTGCTATGTATGTTTGAAATTTTACATAGTCAGCTTTTGATTTTGCTGCAACATCAACGAGTTTTAGTGCTAAATTAATATTTCCATTATGATTTACACCTGCTTCAGCAATTACAATGGTACTATTTATTTTTTTCATACAAACTTAGAACTATCTTTTAGATTTTTATTTAAAAATTTATTTGCGTTAACAAAACATTTATTTCCTATTTTTAAATTTTGTTTAATTATAGAGCCGCTTCCAATAAACGTATTTTTTCCAATATGCACACCCCCGTTAACTATTGCTCCGGTTGCAATATGGCAATTATCTCCAATTACAACATCATGTTCTATAATTGCTCCAGTGTTAATGATGCAATTTTTTCCTATTTTTACATTTTTATTTACAAATGACTTGTGCATGATAATAGATCCAGCTCCTAAAGATGCATCATTTGAAACGTATGCTAAAGGAGAAATAATTATGGGAAATTTAAAATTTAATTTTTCAAGCGATTTAAAAGTTCTTTCTCTAATTAATAAATCTTTTATTTGACCTATTGTAATTAAAGCATTTTTAACCTTTATTTTTTTAAGATCTTTATCAGATCCAATAATTTTGTATTTTGAAAATGTAGTTTTTTTGTTGTCTATTAAACCAATAATTTTGTATTTTTTTTCTTGCTCAATCACATCTATACAAGATTTACAGTGTCCTCCTGCTCCAATTAAAATTAAAATTTTTTTTGTTCTCATAAAATTACCTGGTCTTATTTATTTTTATCAATTTTTGGCTACTTGGAAGATTTATTACAGTTTTATAAATATTTTGCGCACCCGATAAATTCATCTTCTGTTTTTTTTTGTAAGGCTTTAATTCTGTAATTAATTTCCAGGCTGGTCTCATATAAATTTTTTTCTTGTGTCCTTCTTTAATTAATTTATTTTTAAGATGACTTTTTTTTTGATCAAGAATAATTGTCTGCAACCAATAATTGCTTTTTGAAAATTTTTTTTCAGTATATAATTTAACACCTTCAATTTTTTGAAAAATCTTAGAATATTTATAGAATAATTTTCTCTTTAATTTTAAAAAATGTCTAATTTTTGAAATTTGAGCTAAGCCTAAAGCTGCATTTAAGCTAGGAAGTCTATAATTATAACCAATTTCATCATGAATAAATTCCCATTTATGACTAACTTTTGCTGTAGTAACTAAATGTTTAATTTTGTTATCTAATTTTTTGTTATTAGTTAAAACAGCTCCACCCCCACCAGTAGTAATGATTTTATTTCCATTAAAACTTATACAACCAGCGTCACCAAAAGTACCTAGGTGTTTTTTTTTATAAAAACTTCCTAAACATTCTGCTGCATCTTCAATAATTAATAATTTAAATTTTTTTGATATTTTAATAATACCCTCAATATCACAAGGTTGTCCAAAAACATGGACTGGAATAATTGCTTTAATTGTTTTGCCAGTTTTTTTATTAATACATCTATTGTTTTTAACGAACGCTATGCTGTTCAAATATTTGTCTAGTTTTTTAATATCTACACCAAAATCTTGAATATGAGAATCTACGAAATGTGGTTCCGCTCCGATGTAACTAATTGCGTTAACTGTTCCCACAAAAGTTAAGGCGGGAACTAAGACTTCGTCAGTTTCTTTTACGCCTAGAGCTTTTAGAGCAATAAATAAAGCCTGGGTACCGTTTATAATAGAAGTAGCATGTTTTGCTTTTGTGTATCTTTGTAATTTCTTTTCAAATTTTAATACACAAATACCTTTTGTTGAAACAAAATTTTTTTTAATTGTATGAGAAACCTGACGAATTTCTTCTTTGCCTAAAGTAGGCTCGTGAAGCTGGTGAGGTCCTTTGCCAAGTAAATCTTTTAATGAGTTAAGTATCAACTTGATGGAAAAATTTTCCATTTTATACAGAGTAAACTTTTGGATTATAATGTTTTAAATTATTTGGATCGCTAAACCAATCTATTGTTTTTTCTAAACCTTTTTTAAAACCCTTCCTTCCACTATATTTAGGTTTCCATTTTAGAATTTTTTTAGCTTTTAAATTAGAAGCAAAAAGCCTATCGACCTCAGTAGTTTTGCTTCTAACTCTTTTTTTGTCAATTTTAACATCAAATTTATATCCAAAATCTTTTTTTAAAATTTTAAGTATATCTTTAACTGATATCTCAAAATTACTTCCAAGATTTATTGTTTCGCCAGAAATATTATTATTTTTTATTGTGGAGATAAATGCATCAGCTGTATCTTCAACATACGTAAAATCTCTGGTGGGATTTAAATTTCCAACTTTAACTAAATTTTTATTTTTTTGAATTTGTGTAATTATCGATGGAATAATTGCTCTGGCAGACTGTCTTGGTCCAAAAGTATTGAATGGTCTTATGATTGTTACAGGTAAGCCAAAAGATTTATTGTAAGACATTGCTAATTGGTCAGCGCCAATTTTACTAGCTGCATATGGAGATTGAGCGTTAAGTCTATGCGTTTCACGAATTGGTATTGTTTGAGCGCTACCATATACTTCACTCGTTGACGTAATTATGATCTTTGAAACATTATTAGTCTTTGCTGCATTTAAGACATTGTATGTTCCGTCAATATTTGTATCTAAATAACTTTTTACCGCTGTGTAAGAATAAGGTATTCCAATTAAAGCCGCGAGGTGAAAAATAATATCAATTTTTTTTGAATTATTAACTAAAAACTCATAGTCTCTTATATCGCCTGAAACTATTTTTACTTCTTTTAAAATTTTTTTATCTGTATTGTCTAACCAACCATTAGATCCTAAAGAGTTATAAAATGTAAAAGCTGTAACATTAAAGTTTTTTTTAACTAGTTTTTCAACAATGTGAGAGCCGATAAAACCACACGCTCCTGTAACTAGAATATTCATATTTATTTTCTATTTTTTACTAATTTTAGTTAATTGACTTATCATATCTATTTATAGTTGTTTTTTGGTGCGCTATCAAATTAAATTAGCAAAGCTCCGCACTTTGTAAAATTTATGTTTACAATTAATTTCATTATAATTATTTTTTTTATTAGGCAGGTTTAAATAAATAATTTTTTTTTCTATCTAATTTTGCTGTAACGTTACCTATTAAAATACTAATCTCATTTTTATTTAGTGCTAAAATTTTAAATATAGTTCCTGATAATGCTCCAGATATAAATTTATAATTTTTGCTTATATAAAGATTAAATAAGGTGTCTTTGATAAATCCATCTGGGGTTTCCATTCCCTTGCACTTGTAAATAAAATTTTGGATTTCATTTTGTGCTAAAAAAAAACTATTTATAAAATATTTAAGGCCAATAATTGATTTAAGTTGATTAATGATATTTTTTTGATTAAATTTTTCATGATAACAAAAAATATAATCTCCTAACAAAAAAAAAGTTTTTTTAATTTTTTTATTGTTTCTTATCATTTGAATTTCTATTTTAGGAGCGTAGAATTTACACCCACCACCTAATTTTTTAATCATTTCATTTTTTAATAAATTGAATTTTTTTTTTTCTATTTTAATTATAGTCCACATAATTATTCGATTTCTTTTTTAAGCTCATCGTATTCTTCCATTTTTCTTTTCATGAAATTTATAGTTAATTTTGTTTTTTCGGCTATTCCCTGTGGAGTAAGAATATATAAATAATTAATTTTCTTTGGATTTTTTTTAAAACTATCTATCTTAACTAATCCTTTTTCTTGAAGCGCTTTCAAACAGTAGTTAAGTTTACCCAAGCTAAAACCTAATTCCTTTGCAAGTTCTCTTTGGCTCGACTTTGGTTTTCTTTGAATCTTTCTTAATACGTTAAGATAATCCTGATTATTTTTCATTACTAATAACCTTTGTTCATTTTTTGAACAATTTAGTGTTCAATGTTTGAACTGTCAAGGAATAAGAAAAAAAAATTTATGAAAGTTTGTCAGATTTTGACTTCAAAATTAGCTATTAATGCCTTCAATAATAGTTAAAAAAAATAATCTAAATAAAATTGCTTATTGTGCTACTAGTAATTTAGTCAAATTAAAATCACTTTATTTACTTCAAACAAATTAAGACACGCATATTTGATAAACTTGTTGGCAAAAATTTGAGATGAGTTATTTGTTGTCCAAGAGTCAAAAACTGTAGCTTCTGACGCTAAGTTTAATCATTCTGAGACAGACTTAATAAAAAAATATTTTAAGAATTTTTTAGAATATATAAGTATTGACAAAAAATTGTTTGGAAATCAGTAGATAATTTCAGATCACCACATTTATGCGAAAGAAAAGAAGCTAAATGGTTATTAAAAAAAAATAGATTAAATTTGTTTCAAAATGAGGAAAATAGACAATAAAAGTAAATTTTTTTATTATTTAATTTCAAATTATGATAATTTAAATTCTATTGAATTTCAAAATTTACCAGATAATCTAATTGTATTGACAAATTAAAAAGTTTAATATTTAGTGTTCAAATATTGAACAAAAAAACTGAAAAGTATGAGTGTAAACATTGATAATACAGCTAAACAGAAACTAAACTCCATTCTCTGTAGCATCCCGGTTGAAACACCTGGTGGAAAGTTAAGAAGAAAAAGGTCCGAAGGACCCTCTCCTATCATGCCTAAAATTGCAATCACCTCTCTTAATAATTGGACAAAAAAAAATAATTTTAAAGAATGTAAATTTTATGACATTGATATGCTTTACCCGAATGACGGAGAAGTAGAAAAATTTTTTAGACAAAATAAATCAGATATAGTTGGTTTAAGTGCCGTCGTTTCAACTTCTTATCTTCAGGTAAAAAGAATATCAAAAATTATCAGAAAAGTTGATCCAGAAACTTTAATTGTTTGCGGTGGTTACCTTACGGCTGCTTCAGATACAGTACTAAGAAAAACAGATGTTGATATTTGTGTAGTTGGAGATGGAGAAATTGCTTGGACGGGATTACTTAATTATTGTTTAAACACGAAAAGAAGTAATAAAAAAATTAGGCCTGATGAATTACTCAAAGTAAATGGTATTGCATTAATAGATAACGATAATAATCTTCAGTTTTCTGGATATGGTCATACATTATCTTCATGTCATATGTCTTTTCCATCTTTTGATTATTTGAAATCTGGTTTGCTTGGTGATGATAAAGCCGTTATGAATTATTTTAGACATTTCACTGCTGCAGAAGAATTTGTAATGGATGACAGATCTTTTGAGAAATGGAGAAAACCAATGTACTCGAGTATACACGTTTCTAAAGGCTGTGTTGCTAAGTGTACATTTTGTCAAAGAGGAGCCAAAGGCTACTCTACATACGAATTAAAAGATTTAGAAAAACATTTAGAACAATTAAAAAAATATGATGTTGGATTTTTGCAGGTAGATGACGAGAATTTTGGTTCGAATAAAAAATATACTTATGAAGTTGCTCAACTTTTTCACAAACATAATATGCTATGGCAATGTTCGGGGGTCAGATGTACGAGTGTTAAAAAAGAAGATCTGAAGTTTTACAAAGATCACGGATGTGTTTCTCTTAAGTTTGGAATTGAGTCTGGAAGCCAAACAATGTTAGATATTATGGAAAAAAGATTTACTGTTGATGATATAAAAGCCGCACTTTTTAATTGCTATGATTTAGGTTTATATTCTCCTCCATTAGGTTTTATGGTTGGTATGCCTGGAGAAACACTTAAGACAGCAAAAGACTCTGGGAGATTGCTTGGCCAAATAGCTGCAAAATTAAGACTTCCATTAAAAACATTATTTGGCTATACAGACATATTTTATGCCATACCATTGGTTGGTACGCCTTTATACGAATATGGGAAAAAATTAGGTCTTGTAGGTAACAACGTAGATGAAGAGGAAGCTTATTTAAAATTAGTTTCAAATATTGGCGCTTACAAAAGATATTATATTAATTTTAATGGTGCTCCAATGAGTGAAGTTGTTTTTTGGGACATTCTTGTTTTTCTAGAAGCAAATAAAACTTATCTTGAGCTCATGAAGGAAAAAACTGTTGATCAAAAAATGTTAAAGAAAATTTTAATGCTGAACAGTACTCAGAAAGTAAACCCACACATAGCCATGAAAGATGTTGAAAAATATAAGAAAGAAGCAGAAGCGGTCAAAGGTGATGCAAAACTTTTTGGTGGTGGAGGTGGAGATGAACAAACTCATGTATTTGACAAAAATTTTGTTACAAATTTTTTAAAAAAAAATATAGTATTTAATGAAAAATACGCAAAGTGGGTTCCAAGATTTATATTATACCCTATAGTAAGATACAGCCTATTTTTTGAGTATTTGATACAAAAATACTTGGTTAAGGACACTAACAATATTCATATGGTTACCAACGCTAAAGTAAATAAAAAAATTAGAATAGAAGAAAAATACACTGATCCAAAAATAACTACTCAAATAGAAAGATCTCTAAGAACTATAGTTGAAAAAAAATTTACAAATGCTAAAGCCGATAGGGTTAATAACCCCGTCGATGCTTTAATTGGTGGTCCGTAAATTATGTTTTACTTTTCGTTAAGTTTAATCTAAACATCATACTGAATAAGTGAGTGGGGAATCATTGTGAAATTCATTTATATATTATTAATGTTTTAATAACTCCTTCTCAATTTTACTTGTAATTTCAATATTTATTAAGTTTTTAATTCTTGAATGGCAAAAACTTACATGACTTCTTTTAAGATTTTAGAAATTGTTTCATTCGATTGAGCAACTACATGATTTAATCCCAAAGGAGTTTTTTTTTGATAATCTTCGTATTTCATAGAAATGAGGTTCATCACACGCTCTTCAAATATAGCGTAATTAAATTTTTCTAAATAACCTATTCCAGAAAAAGGCTCTTTCAAGTCGTAATGCCCTGATAAATTTAAAGTTAAAACTTTTTTTTTAAGTGCTGAAATTTCTCTTAAAAAGGTCGATGTGTCCAATGATTAACTTACTTTGATACGCATTTTCAAATGTAGTATAAGGATCTCTTCTTGGATAAATTTCAAAGTTATAATCTTTCAAAAAATGTTTATAATATAGCTTTTCTTCTAAATGATCAGAATCATGCTCTGGATTCTTCCCAGAAAAAATTAATTTTAAATTATTTTTTTTACAAAGGCGTAATACGAACTCTGCGATGGTGCTAAAAAACTTTAATTTTATACAAAAAGTATAATTTCAGCGCTAATTTAAATATTGATAATTTTTTTAAAAAAAGACGAGATTATTAATCATATTTTTTAAACACCTTCCTTATGTAATCTGAGGTATTAACATTTGAATTCATTGCATAATTTGCTTCAAATTCTAAAGAATTTTTATACTCATCAAATGACATTAATAAAATAGTCATAACTCTTTTTTTAAACTCTTCATAAGAAAATTTTTTTATTTCACTCATTCCTTTTGTTGGTAAACACATGCTAGAAGCTCCCATCAAATCACAACGTAATACTTTCTTATTAAAATAAAAAGACTCTCTTAAAATAGTTGACCATTGTCCTATGATTAGTTTCGACCGCATAACATTTATATAAGTTCCTTGTTCTTTATCAGGTCTTTCTAATTTAAAATCATAGTCTTTAAGAAAATTATTATAATAATATCTCTCACCTTCTGAAATAAATCCTGAATTTTTGTTTGACTTGGATGCAAAAACTAACTTTAAATTTTTTTCTCTACATAACCGATGTGTGTATTCCGCAAGAATTCCAGGTGCTGTTTCAAAATCTTTAACATCTGGTAAATCATTATTTACAAAAGTAGCTTCACTGATCAAGCATATATCGTACTTTTCTCGATCTATTTTTATTTTATTTTTTACAACAAAGTCTTTAGCTAGCGCAGCTTTAAGAGATCCTACACTTATAAATTTATTTATTTCACAATTGTTAAAGAGGTTTTTTTCATATTCACTGAAACATAAAAATTCTGGTACAAAAATATTTTTTAAAAATTTTTTATCATTTAAACAATCGGCACCAGTGACATCTGAACAGGAAACTACGATAAACCGTATGCTTGTTTTTGATAAAATTTTAGCTGTTTTATAAAAGTCAGTGGAAATATCGATATGTGAAATAACAATTTTAGGTGAAATTATTTTAATTAAGCCAGCTATATAATTTTGCTTTATCGAGTATGAAAAAA
>MDTF01009322.1_pt1 | contig 11357 bp, 11 predicted proteins | sample 811191 | NCBI WGS metagenome assembly MDTF01 (sample SAMN05326649, study PRJNA326480) | marine metagenome | isolation source: seawater | place: Southern Ocean | collected 2011
ACTACTCATCTTATTTAAAATTTTCCAGCTTTTAGAGTCTATGGGCATAACAGATAATCTACTTTGTTTAATAAGTGATAAGTGGCTGAGAGACTTGGTTCTTTTAACCTCTTCAAGAGTTACACTTTTCTTTAATTTTGCTTTAAACTTAACTTGAACAGCTACAAATCGTCCGTCTTTGTCAGTTTTATCTAAGAAAGCTTCTTTAATTACCTCAACTATACCAACAATTTCTTTGCCTATATTTGAGTGATAAAAAAAACAAAGATCACCTTTTTTCATTTCTTTTAAATTTTTGGCTGCTTGGTAATTTCTTACTCCATCCCAAGGAGCACCTCTAGAACCAGCTTTTTTTTGCTGATCAATTGACCAAACATCAGGCTCTGATTTTAAAAGCCAATAGGATTTTGACATAATTTATAGGATTTCTTTAATTTATATTGCAATATAAGCAAAAAGTAATTAATTATTTTTATGTTCAGTCTTAATTTTTCCACTCGGTCTTTTAGAATCATCTTGTAATCTTACAACATCTGAAAGTTGTGCAGTAGACACTTCATATAATTTAATATCTGTTATTGCTTCTATTCTATGAATTGTTTTTGGTTTTACAAATATTGATGTGCAAGAATACATCTTCTTTTTCTTAATATACTTAGGATTAAATTTTTTTAAATTGATTGTTGAATAATGAAGTTTACAAATTCCTTCATATAGTAAGTTCGTCTCAATTTTTTTTAGATGGTACTGTAAACTTGTTTTATATCCTTTTTTTATAAAAATCTCTTTAAAACTATATTTTTTAGACTTACTATTAATCCAAAGCTCATGGCCCCACGGTTTTGAAACTTTATAAATTTCAGTTTCAGGTGTAATTGATATTTTTTTAGGGCTATTTAAAGCACATGATACACCACAGTATAAAATTTTATTATTCTTTTTTGAAAAAAGTTCCACTGTAATATTATTACCATGAATAATTTTATTTCTTAATTTCATTTCTTTTTTGTTAAATTTTATAAAAACATTCTCTTTATCTAAAAATTTAATTGTAAAATTTTTATTCTTACCCAAAAATATTTTTTTATTTTTTTTAAGTTCAATAAATTTGTAAAAATAAATTTTTGATTTAAAATTTTTATTTAAGTTTAATAAAATTTTTTCAGTTATATTACCACCAAAATTTTTCATACTTCAAAGTCCCTTAGTTTTGGGTAAAAATTAAAAAAATTATTATATAAATTTTTAACATAAAAAATAAATTGCCACCTAGAGTTAAAACCATATTTTTTTTTAGACCAATCTGCTCCTTCTTTTAAATACAGTTCTAAATTTTTTTCATAATCATCTGTTTTTATTTTTTTATGAAGTTCTTTTAGATATTTTTCATTTTCGTAACACATGGTTTTTGAAGTTAAGGCTGTTGCCCAATTGTTTAAATATCCTTTTGATATTATTTCTAAGTCAGCACCATTACCTCTAAAATTATTTCCATCATAAAAGCAATTCATATAATTTGGCTTATTAAAATTAACAATTGTATCTAAGAATTCTCTTCTAAATAAATAACAGCTGTTTTGTAGGTACCAGAAGTATTTAGTCTTTTTCTTTTTGAGTAAATTTTTTTCAGCCCAATTTTTAGCACAAGGTGAAATTAAACCTACTTTTGGATGAAGCTTTAACTCATTTATCAAAATTTCAAGATAAGGTTCATCACTAAACTCTGTGTCATTCGTTAGCATAAAAAAATAATCATAATTATTATATTTATTATTATTAATTAAATTGCTTAAACCATAATTAAAACCTCGTGGAGCTCTTAATCCTTTATTCATAGCACCATCCCAATTGGCCCACATTTTATAATTTTTAGAAAGATTTTTTCTTTCAGATCCCGCCTCAACAATAAAAATATCATTTTTAATTTTTTTATTATTTTTTTTTATGTGATTGAATAACTTATCAGCAATTTTGGGCATATTACGATTTAAGATTATTGTAGCCACACGTTCATTCATAATTTTACGAAAAGAAATTTAAAGATTTTATATATTCACTTAATTTTTCTCTTATTTTACTTTCTAAAATATAATCTAAATTAATCTTTCTCTTTTTTAATATTTCTTTAACTTCATTTTTTGATTCTAAAAATTTTTCATCAGAGTATATATAATGGCCACATAATAAAGATTTAAATTCGTCACTACTTTCTTTCTCACTCATCCATTTTACCCATTTTTTAGAGTTATAGGAAATTTCATAAAAGGTATCTAAATGTTTCTTTAATTTAAGCTCTTTTAATAGTTTTGAATATTCGAGCGACTCAATGTATCCAAATTCTGGTGCTACATTTATTGCATGAATTCCAAGTCTAGGTAACCACTTTAATGTTTCTGCAGAAAGATAATCAGAGTTATGTTGTTTAATATATATACCGTAGCGTTCAAACATTTTCGAAACTTTGGGAATAGTTATTTCAGCAGGTAATTCATTTATTAATCTTTGATCAGGAAAATCCAATGATCCAATATTTTTATTTTCTAATACACGAGTACCTGTTTGAGCAACCATGAATACTGGTTTAGGTAATTTTTTTTTAAGAAGTTTTTTTGTAATTTTATCAATTAAATTTTCAAGTTCTATAAAATTATCTGAAAAACCAGTTTGTTCTTCAGTTCCAATTTCAAATAATATTTTCTTTTTTTTTTTTAAAGCATATTCATAGCAGTGTTGATACAGCTCCATAATTAGATCTATAACTCTTTCTAAAGAGTTTTTACCATCAATATTTAATGAAGGATCTATGTGTATAATTTTAAAATCATTATCTATATCATCCTCAAATGATTTTTTTGCTGAGATCATTGCCTGCTTTAAGTTAAGCTTTTTTTTAATTTCTTTATTATTTTGCCAAGGGCCACCATGATCTCTACAAAGAATTACATTATTATTTTTCTTCTTCTTTAAGTAGTGACTTAAATCTTCTGTTGACCAGTTATTGACATATCCTCCACCATGAAATTTTGAATCTATCTGTCTTCTGCTACAAATCAAAAATATCGGGACCTTGTTTTTTTTACTTACAAAATCAACTGCATTAATAGAATTTAAGCTCATCGGTCCTGCACCCAAAATAGTTCTTTGGGAAGTCATAATTTTAACTAGTTTTTTTTTTAAAATTAAGTCTTCCATTTTCCTGAAAGTTTAATATTTTTGTTTAGTTTTTTATTTGGATTATATTTTTTAAAAAATTTTTTCATTAAATGTAAGCAAGCTTCTGCTACCGCTCTCTCACCACCATTCCTTTTTGTTATATATTTTGCATGTTTTTTACAATTTGCATCAGCATTATTTGGTGCTATGGAGTAGGCTACCTCTTTCATTACATAGTGATCAAAAATACCGTCACCCATATATATCGTGTTTTCTGTACCAAATTTATTTTTAATCCAGTCCACTCTAGCTACCGTACTCACTAGATCTAATGGAAATTTCATATCGTCAACTATTCTTTTTTTAGAAATTTTAAAACCAGTTTTGTCACCAGTCACAAATTGTATTTTGATATATCTATTTAATAATGACAAGGCATCATGATCATCAGGCCCAAATGATTTTAAAATTTTACCTTTTTCACTATATATAAATTTTCCATCTGTCATTACACCGTCAACATCTAATATAAAAAATTTTAGATTATTTTTTTTCATAGGATTTTTCTATATTCATATTTTTTATTTCTTTTTCTTAAATTAATAATTTTATTTTTATTAAAGATAAAGAAGAATAGTATTTTACTTAATTCAAAAGTCTGCTTAAAAATTTTGACATTACTTACCTGATCTTCTTCTTTCCAGGAAATTGGAAAATATTTTAAGTTATATTTTTTTTCAGTAATATAAAGAGTTAAAAAGTAATTAAATGTTAAGTTATCTGGAAAACTCAGATATTTATTATCATTTAATATTTTTAATTTCAATAGATACAATCCAGATCCTAGATCATAAATTTTTTTCTTAGCAAAGAGGCTAAATATAGAATTAAAAACCATATTACCAAAACTTTTAAATTTTGAGTATGTTTTTGTTTTTGAGTTTTTTAAAAACCTTGAACCCATAAAACAATCAAATTCTGAAATATTTTTAAAATTAAATTTTAAAATATCATTAATATTAGCCTGGTCATCACCATGTAGAACTACTAAATGAGTAAACTTTTTATTTTTAGCATAATTAATCGCTACTTTATGAGAGCCTCCAAAATTATAGTTTTTATTATTTTGAATTAATATAGTTTTTTTTAGCTTATTTTTCTTAATAAAATCTTTAACTGTTTTAAGTGTTTTGTCTGTACTTCTGTTTTCCACTATAAGCACTTCATTGAATCTTTTTAATATTTTTGAGTTATTAATAGATTTCAAAACTCTAGTAATTTGTTTTTCACAATTATAACAAGGAATAAACAGTAAAATTTTACTCATGACACCTAGGATATATAAGATATATAATTAAAATTCAAAATTTATATATGCTTATATTGGGAATCTTTGCCTATCAACATGATGCTTCAGCCTGTTTAATTAAGGATGGTAAGATTTTAGGCTTTGTAGAGGAGGAGAGGTTAAATAGAGAAAAACATTCTGCATTATTCCCAAAAAATTCAATCGAGTACCTGTTTAAGACCTACAATTTTAAGTTTGAAGATATAGATTATATTACTTTTTGTTGGGACGTAAAAAAAGAATTTTTTTCAAACCTTAAATCTTTTATTTTTAATATTCCGCAGTCATTAAATTTACTAAAATCTGGCGCTGCCCAAAATGACCTATCTTTATTATCTAGATTAAAAAAACAATTTTTTTTAAAAAATGAATTTTTAATAAATGGTTTTTCACTTTCAAAAAAAACAAAGATTGTTGAAATAGAGCATCACCTAGGTCATGCAGCTAGTGTGTTTTTAGTTTCTGAGTTTGATGAATCTGCCATTATAACCTGGGATGGTAGAGGAGAAAAAACAAGTATTTTAATTTCACATGGTAAATCTAATAAAATAGAAAAGATTAAAGAAATTCAAATCCCAAATTCACTTGGAATTTTTTATTCAGCAATTACTAAATATGTTGGGTTTAATTTATTTGATGAAGGTAAAACAATGGGACTTTCGGCTTATGGAAATGATATTTATCTAAATGATTTTAATGATATAATATTTAAAAAAGGAGAAACATTTGAATTAAATCAAAAGTATTTTTCTTTTATGACTCACGGCAGAAATAAATACTTATCTGAGTTATTTTATAAAAAATTTGGGCCACCTAGAGACAAATCAGCAAAAATTTCTCAACATTATAAAGATATAGCATTTGCAGCTCAAAAAAAACTTGAGGAAATTGGTATTCACATAGTTAAAGAAACAAAAAAAATTATTAAATCTGAAAATTTGTGTATCACAGGTGGTGTAGCTCTTAATTGTATTATGAATCAAAAAATTATTGAGTCTAAAATATTCAAAAATGTTTTTGTTCAGCCAATAGCCTCTGATTCAGGTACTAGTATTGGTGGGCCTCTTTATTTGTATAATTCAATTATGAATTACAAAAGAGATTATGTTTTTAAAGATATTTATCTTGGGCCAGACTTTAAAAACGAAGAAATTGAAAAAATAATTCTAAAGAATAAAATTAATTATTATAAATCTAAAGATATATTTAAAGAAACAGCAAAATTGATATCTAATGGAGAAATAATAGGTTGGTTTCAAGACAAAATGGAAAGTGGTCCCAGAGCTCTTGGAAATAGGAGCATTTTAGCAGATCCAAGAAATCCCAATATAAAAGATAAGATAAATTCTATAATCAAAAAGAGAGAATCTTATAGACCGTTTGCTCCAGCAGTGCTGCATGAGTATAGAAATAATTTTTTTGATATGAGTGCCGATAGTGACTACATGATACTTTCTGCTAATGTTTTAGAGCATCAAAAATTAAAAATCCCTTCCGTAACTCATGTTGATGGCACAGCTAGAGTGCAGACTGTTAAAAAGGATATGAATTTCAAGTTTTGGAGTTTAATTAATGAATTTTATCAAATATCTGGAGTTCCAATATTGTTGAATACCTCTTTTAACGAAAATGAACCTATAGTTTGCAACCCACAGGAAGCAATTGATTGTTTTACAAGGACTGATATGAATTATTTAATTCTTGATAATTTCATTTTAACTAAAAAAACTAATGGAAACTTTTAAAAGTTATCTAAAGTCTTTAGATTTTTATCTAATAATATTTTTATTACTATTTTTTTCTTTTGGAATGTTTAATTGGATCGTTAATGATTCTTTTTTTGTTGGAAGTGATATGTCTTCCACACTAAATTCAATTACAGAAATTGGTTCTCATGAATTGGAACAATGGTATATAATGAAACCAATTTTAGAAGATGGTTTTATAAAAATTAATTTTTTTATAATTATTTCTTATTATATTTCAATTACATATACTGGTTATAAAATAACTTTTTTTTTCTTACAGTTAATTAATAAAATAAATATTTTCGATAGGTTTAATATATTTTTTTTTTTTTCAGGATTCGTAGTTGGATCTTTAGTTTTTGTAGGTATCTTAAGAATTTTAAGTTTAAACTTTACAATAGGTATGACTAACTTATTTGTAGTAGTTTTTTCAATTATAAATTTAATTTTTTTTATTAGGGAATTTTTTTTTATAAATAAAATTCAAAAAAAAAACTTTATTCTTTGTGTTCTTTTATTTTTTTTGTTTTTGGTACTAAACATTCAAAATGCAGGACATCATCTTGTAGGAGACTCATTTTATCATTACAGTTATATGAGCTTAATACAAAACTTTTTAAGTTTAGATTATATACCCATAATAGGTTCACATTATTTTGAAGCAATATTAGTAACTCCAATTGTTTTTATATTACAAGATTATTTTTTTTATTTTACTTTTGAACAATCTGTTTTCTTATCTGTCTGGGTTCTTCAAGTATTTTCAAAAATGTCATCTTTATTATTGATATATTTTTTTTTTAAATTTTTTATTAAGAATAATCTGGTTATATTGATATTTTTAATATTCTTATTTTTTTCTAATCACTCAGCACATTTTTTTGTAAATCCACTACTCTATGATAGTGGTAATCCACTAGCTCTCTCTCTTCATGGATCTAGATCTGTTGGTGTAGCTAGTTTTTTGTTACTTTCTTATATTTTTTTTAATTTTATTTACCAAGATTTATTCAATTTTAAAAAAATTAAAACGAAGATTTATACTCTAACTATTCTATTTTTTTTGATGATTGGAATTTCTAGTCTTGGCATTCAATTTTCTTTTATCTTTATTATATTTTTTAGTTTTTTCTTCTTAGTCTTTTTTATGTTTTTATTAAAATACAAAATATTTAATTTTTTTATTTCTAAAATTAATAGTTACTTTATTTTAGTTAGTATTTTTATAATTTTATCTTCGTACACTTATATTGGTTTCAATATGCCGATTACTCATATTTCCGCATATTTGATGTTTTTTTTATTCATTTTTTCACTCGTATTCTATTATTCAAATTTTTTTAATATTAGTAATTATGATTATAGAAAGGGTTTTCCAATTTTATACTCTTCTTTATTCTTTCTTTTTTTTGCTCTATGTTTTTTAGGAAATTTTTTAACTTATAAATTATTGATAGTAGAAAATAATTTCCTTGCCAGTTATTTTACTTATATTAGTAATATATTTTCTTATATTTCTCACGCTCATTTAGATGTTAAAAATACTGGTCTTTATAATGAGTTGATAACTTATAATGCACTAAACGAATACACTCTAATGAATATCTGCTCTTTAAAAGATAAAATAGAATATTTTATGACTGGAATGCCCAATTACCACTGCTCATCATTAACTAAATTAATTTATGGTTCAGGAATTTTCTTTTTACTTTTTTCTTATAATTGCATCACTTTTTTTAATATTGATAATATCAAAACTATTAAAAAAAATTGTGTTGAATTTAAATATATCTATTTTTTATTCTTACTATCTACAGTAATGTATATTTTCTCTCTGTTCTTTGCTGATATGATTTCTGGCTCTTATTTAATTCATTCCAGAACAAGATTTAATGAGTTAGCAAATAATCTTGTTATCATTAATTTTATTTTAATATTTACGTATAAACTCAACACAAATTACATTTTAAAAAAGATAATTATTATATTATTCATAATAAAAATAATTTTGCCATTTTTTATGAATTTGCCCCTAGGTTCGAACACAAACTTCATTTTCAATAATTGGTATATTGCTCAATTTTTAACTAATTTGAAATATTTAAGTCTAAATTTATTTTAATATTTTATACCGTTTATTATTGGCTTAATGTCTCGTTCTATTATTATGTTTAGACTATTGATAATTCTTAGCTGATCTTCTTTTTTTAACCCTTCTTTTTTTGATTCAAATTCTATTTTTCCAAGTAAGTAATGCTGAATAGACTGATCACCAATTTTTCTATCTAATTTTTCAAGCCTATAGATTGTTGTATCGACAACCCGTAATATTTTATTAATAGGTGAAAACAAAAAAAATACAATTATAAGAATTGAAGTTGTTACTATAATTGATCTTATTAAAAAATCTTTGTTATTCATTGTTTTTATATTATTTATTAAATAAGTAATCTTTATACAAATTTATAAAAATTAAAATGAAAACAGTTTGCATATTAACTTCAGGAATTGGATCTAGAATGGGAGACTATTCTAAAAAAATCAATAAATCTATGTTGCCGATTGATAATAGGCCTATTATTTCCCACATCATTAAGTCATTTGGTGAAAAAAATAATTATGTCATAGCTCTTGGCCATAAATCAGAAACAGTTAAGGATTATTTAGATATAGCCTTTAAAGATTTCAAAATTACGTATGTAGTGGTTAAAAATTTCCATGGAAAAGGCACTGGACCAGGTAAGTCATTATTAGAATGTAAAAAAAAAATAAAAAAAGAGTTTTACTTTGTTCCCTGTGACATCTTCATTAAGGGTAAGATAAAAAATAATTTAAAATTTAGTAATTCTTTTTTAGGTTCAAATTGTACAAAAAAAGAATTCTCAAATTACTTAAATTTTTTATGTAAAGATAAAAAAATATTAAAGCTCTATGATAAGACTAAGAATTTTAATTCAAATTTTAAATCCTGGAGTGGTATATGCTATATAAAAGATTACAAAACTTTTTGGAAAAGTTTAAAATCAAAAAAAACAATAAATGGCGAGCGTCAAATTTCTAATGGCATCTTTGGTTTAATCAAAGAGAAAAACTGTGAGTATAGTAATATTAATTGGGTAGATCTTGGCAGTGAGTTAAAATATATTAATTTTGCAAAAAAATTTTTTAAATATGATTTTTCAAAAAAAAATGAATTTATTTTTTTTGAAAATCAAAAAGTTATTAAATTTTTTTCTAATAAGGAAGATACAAAATATAAATTTGACAAATATCTTTCAAATAAAAAAGTTTTTCCTACTAATCTTGTGTATAAAAATAATTATATTTCATATGATTTTGTAAAAGGCAAAAATTATTATGATGTATTGAGCAAAAAAAACTTTATAGATTTATTAAGTTTTTGTAAAAAAAAATTATGGAAAAAAAGTAAAAATAAAAAAACTATTTTTTACAATAGTTGTAAAAATTTTTATTTTAATAAGACCATCAAAAGGTTAAATTTATATAAAAAAATTTATCCAAATTATGATTCTATTAAGTTTGTTAATAAAACAAAATTACTATCAATAGATTTTTTGTTAAAAAAATTAAAATGGGACACCTTATTTTTAGGTTTGCCTTATTTTATTCATGGAGATCTGCAATTTGATAATATAATTAAAACCAAAAAATCTTTCAAATTAATTGATTGGAGAGGAGATTTTTCTGGCCTTTATAAATATGGGGATATTTATTATGACTTGTCTAAATTATATGGAGGTATGATAATTAACTATAAAAAGATTAAAGAAAATAAATTTAATTTTAAAATTAATGGATCTAAACTTTTAATTAATTTTGAAAGTTGTAAGAATTTTAAAGAAATAGAAAGTATTTTTTTTAATTTTTTAAAAAAAAACAATTTTTCTATAGAGAAAGTAAAAATAATTACTGCTTTAATATTTTTAAATATGGCACCTCTTCATACAAAGCCATTTTCAAATTTATTATTTCAATATGCGAAGCTTTTATTAACAAAAAACTTTAATTTAATAAAATAATGAAGCAATTTTTTTCTATATCATCAAATCCTGGCACAATGGGATTTACACTTTATAATAATTTATTCAAAAAATTGAGATTTAACGGAACTTATAAACCTCTTAAAATAAAAAAAATTGATCAAATTCTATCTTTATTTGAAAAAAAATCTTTTTCTGGACTTTCAATTTCAATGCCCTTTAAAAGTAAAATTTTAAATTTACCATGTAGGTTTTCTCGGGATGTTATTAAAACTTCCTCTTGTAATACGATTGTTAAAAAAAAAGATTATTATTTTGGATATAATACAGACACGATTGGTATTTCTCAAAAATTAAAAAAATTAAAAATAAAAAAAGATACTTTTTTTTATATATATGGATCAGGTGGTTTTGCCAGATCTTACTGTTATGCTCTTAGTAAAGAAGGTTTTAAAAATATATTTATAATTATTAGAAATAATCTTGGTAAAGATAAAAAAGTTAAACTTTTTAAAAAAATTTCCACTGTTAAATTTTTAAATAATTTCCCTAAAAAAATACCAAATAAAAACTGTATAATTAACTGTTCACCAATTGGGATGCCACACATTACTAAAGGTTTTCTTAATAATATTGATACTTTAAAAACAACTATTTATTTTGAATGTGTTATTTCTCCAAAAATTACAAGTAATGTCCAAATATCATTAAACAGAAAAATTAAAACTATATATGGGTATGAAATATATTTTGAACAATTTCTTAGTCAATTTAAGCTTTACACTGGTTTTGTTGTACCAAAAAAATATACTTTAAAACTTTTAAATCAAATTTTTGATAAAAAATAAGTTAAAATTTTGAATAATATTTAATCTTATAATTCATAATAATTAAACACGAACACTAGATCTTTTCATAAAAATTACATATTCATCTTTAAGCCTACCTTCTTGGTGAGCCGCCATTGCCTGATTAATAATTATCTTCATTATAACTTTACTCCAGCACCTTTTAAAAAAGCAGCACTTTCATCTAAAGGCCACCTAGGTTTTGCTGGATGATCCAACTCACTAAATTGTTTAAGTTTAAATTTTTCTAATCCAACCA
>MDTF01013328.1_pt1 | contig 11353 bp, 11 predicted proteins | sample 811191 | NCBI WGS metagenome assembly MDTF01 (sample SAMN05326649, study PRJNA326480) | marine metagenome | isolation source: seawater | place: Southern Ocean | collected 2011
CAGAAAACTACTATTTTCAAGATAATCTTGAAATAATTATAGGAACTACTTCTACAGCATTACATTATGCTAAATCAGTTTTTAATAAAAATCAGGTTTATTATTTAGAGAATGAATTTAAAATGAGAACAGACTACGAAATAGAAAACAATTATTTAGAATACATTAAATCCACTGGTATAAAAAAATTTATTGTTTAAAACATTACTTATGGATATGAAAAAAAAATATAAAATCTTGGTCACTGGTGGCGCTGGAATGATAGGGTCAAATTTAGTAAAAAAACTAGCTCAAGATGTATTTGATGTGTCTGTTGCACAAAATATATAAACAAATATTATTTTTTAAATGAAAAATATCAATATATGTATTATAGGATTGGGCTATGTTGGATTGCCTTTGGCTATTCAGCTCTCTAAATACTATTCAGTAACAGGGTTTGATGTAGATATTGAGAGAATTAGTTCTTTATGCAGAGGATTCGACAAAAACTATGAATATTCTAAAAAGAATCTTTTAAGAAAAAAACTTTATTATACAAATAATTTTGAAAAGGATGTTTCAAGTAATTGTAATGTATATATTATTACAGTTCCCACTCCGGTAGATAAAAAATTTAAACCAGATCTTACATATTTAAGACAAGCATTTTTAAGAGTTGAAAAAATAATTAAGAAAAATGATACTTTAATTGTTGAAAGTACAGTGGCTCCTGGAACTACAGAGCAATTTGCAATTAAATTTTTAAGAAAAAAATATAAAGATATAAATTTGTGTTTTTGCCCAGAAAGAATTAATCCTGGAGATAAATTGCATACAATTAACAAAATTACAAAAGTAATTTCTTCAAATACCGATCATGGAAATAGAGTCTGTAAACTAATTTACTCAAAAACAACAAAAAATATTTTTATTGCAGATAATATTAAAACTGCTGAGATGGCTAAAATTATAGAAAATACTCAAAGAGATGTAAATATAGCACTAATGAATGAATTCTCTATAATTTGCAAAAAATTAAATATTAAAACTAGAGCTGTTTTGGATGCATGTAATACAAAATGGAATTCATTGAATTTTTTTCCAGGTTTAGTTGGGGGACACTGCGTTCCGGTAGATCCATATTATTTAATAGATAAATGTAAAAGTCTAGGGGTATCATCTAAAATAATAACTGAGTCAAGAGTAACAAATGAACATTATGTTTATTTTATCAAAGATCAAATTTTGAAAATTTTAAATTCCACCAATGTTAATAAAAAAGTATTATTTTGTGGTTTGGCTTTTAAAAATAATGTGGTTGATATTAGAAATTCTAAAAATTTAGAATTATTTAAAATTTTAAAAAAAATATGCAATATTTCTGTATATGATGAATATAAGAAATATCCAAAAAAACTTGTAAAAGATATTAAATTTGAAAATTTATCAAATATAAGAAAATTTAATGTTATAATAATTTCTTCAATTAATCAGTTTGTAAAAATGGATAAAAAGCAAATACTCAAATTTTTAAGTATATCCAAAAATAACATAGTTATTGATTTAGCTAATTATTATTCGATAAATTTAAAAAGAAATAATAGATTTTTTAGACTATAGATTTTTTAATTCCTTGGGTATAAACAATTTTTTAAATAAATATTAAATATGCAATTAAAAAAAAAATACAAAATATTAGTTACTGGTGGAGCTGGAATGATTGGCTCTAATTTGGTAAAAAAATTAGTTTTTGAGGGACATAACGTTTATGTTGCTGATAATTTATGGAGAGGGAAAAAAAAATATTTGTTTTTAAAAAACAACAAGTTGATTATACCTAAAAAAAATTTTTATAAAGTAGATCTTGCAAATTATAAAAACTGCCTCAAGGTAACAAATAATATGGATATAGTAGTTCATTTAGCGGATGTTGTTGCAGGTATTAATTATGTATTTTCTAATGAAAGTTCTCTTTATAGAAAAAATATTTTAATTAATACCAACACGTTAAATGCATCTATTAAAAACAAAGTTAAAAAATATATCTATGCTGGTACAGCCTGCTCGTACCCTAAATCAAAGCAATCAATTATGGATCCTCCACCATTTAAAGAGGATGATGTTTATCCGGCGGAACCAGAATCTAGTTATGGATGGAGTAAATTGATGGGAGAATATGAGGCTGAACTAGCTTTTAATGAAAAATTAATTGATATTGAGATATTAAGATTACACAATGTTTATGGATCACCTACTGAACTCGATCCCTCGATGTCTCAAGTTATTCCAGCTTTATGCAGAAAAGCAATTGAACAAAAAAATTTAAAACTATTAGTCTGGGGATCTGGACGACAAAAAAGAGCTTTTGTACATGTTGATGATGTGGTTAATGGTTTTTTAAAAGCAATAAAAAAAAGATCTAAATTTAATGGAGTTATTCAACTCGGGCCAAACTTTTCTACCTCAATATCTGAGATTGCAAAAAGAATAGTTTCATTATCAGGTAAAAAAATTTTTATAAAATTCGATAAATCAAAACCAGAGGGTGATTTTGATAGAATGGCAAATAATTCAAGAGCAAAAAAAGTTTTAAATTGGTCTCCTAAAATTTCACTAGACGAAGGTTTAAAAAAAGTTTTTGACTGGTGTAAATTAGAACTTTAAAACGATTTATAATGAGAATTTTATATCTAAGTAAAAATTTAAAACATTATAAATCTGCCAATTATCAGAAAGAATTTTTCAATGCATTGTCTAAAATAACATCAGTTTATGTTTTTGGTCCTGGTTATCTAAATTTTGATAATAAAAAAACAGTAAATGATATTATTAATCTTTATGGTCCATTTGATTGTATTTTTGTTGGTCATTACTGGCTCCAAGATGGAAGCCAAAATCAGATTGATCCTTGGCCTAAATCAGGTTTAGTGAAAACCACACATAAAAAATTTTTATTTCTTAATAAAGAGTACGCTAATTTAAATAAAAAATTAGAATGGATTAAAAAAAATAAATTTGATTGTGTTTTTTCACATTATCAAAACTCTCAAATATGGCAAAGTAAAACTAAAACAAAGTTTGAATATTTACCATTTGCATATGATGATAAGTTATTTAATTTTTTTAAAAACAAAAGAAAATATGATTTAGCTTTTAGTGGTGTGTTACAAAATCCACGGGGTAATAGTTTGCAATCAGATATACGCATTAGAATTCTTAAAAAATTGTACTATACTTTTTTTGATATTCCATTATTTAAAAAAAAAAAGTATAGACATTTGTCAATTTTTTGGAATTCTGTTCCAAAAAACTTTATTGGCCAGATATTATCTAGAATTTTTAAAACTCACAAATTTCTTGATATTAAGTCTTACTCTCAAGTTCAAAAAAAATCTAAAATTTATCTTAACTGCAAATCTCCTCTAAATCTTATCAGTCCTCGTTATTTTGAAAATATAGCCTCTGGTTGTTTTGTTATGACTGAAAAAAATAATGAATTAAAGAAATTATTGCCAAATTTATCATATATTGAATTTTTTAATGATTTATCCAACTTTGATAAGGTTTTAAGTAAAAGTCTAAATTTATTTGAGTCTTCAATAAAAAGACGCAAAGATTATGCAAAAATAATAAAAAAAAAACATTGTTGGCATGTCAGGTCAAATGAAGTTTTAAAATTAATCAAATTTTATATTAAATGATTTCACAAAAAAAATTTATAGATTTATCTATTATTTTATTCTTCTTCTTATTTTTTATTATGCTAAAAAACTATCTACTTTGTGATATTTTTTCTGATTGCTCCTTGATGCAAGATAAATTTGTACATGGTGATTTATCAAAGTATATATTACATTATAATAGCGGCCGTATTATCAATAAGTATAACATTGGAGCTTATTCAGTTTTTAAACTTTTTCATACTTGGGTTAGTTTTAAATTTTTTCTAATTATTTTTCAATTATCTTTTTACAGTATTATTTTTTTTAGTGCGTTAAATTCAATTGAGAATGAAAATCTGTTAAAATTCTTTTTTTTTACTTTGGTTGTTGCTTTTTATCCATTTTATGATGGCTATTCTGCGTTTTCTTTAAAACAAGGATTGGGAATAATATTTTTATTTATCAGTATTTTTTTAGTAAAAAGAGTATTTTCATTAATCTCTTGTATTTTTATTATATTTTCAATATTGAGCCACTATGTCTTCTTAACATTTTATTTAACATTTTTCATATCAAGGTATTTTTCTTTAAAGTTATTAATTTTCTTATATTTGCTAACCGTTCCTATTTACTCACTAAATATCAATGACTCATGGTACTTAGCAACTATTGGTATTTTATATGATATGAATCTTTTTTTTGTTCATGAAAACCTCTTATCAAAATTTTATTCAGAAAGTAAACTTAGATTTATTTTATTTTCATCTTTACCTTTATTGTCTTTTTTAATCCCTGGATTTAAAAAATTGCTCCATGAGAATGAATTATTGAAAAATTTATATCAGTGTCATTTCCTTCATTCTTCAATAATTTACTTATTCTTATCTGAATTTTTTTATATTGATCGATTTCTTTCACTTACTTGGATATTTTATCCATTTTATTTTTTATACATTTTACGTTTAGTTAAATTTAACAAAACATGGAATAAACCTAAATTTTTTAGTTAAATTTCTAGCTATCAAATAAATATATACTATAAGGAAATAATACACATATTTAATGAATAATCTTCAAAAAATAATATCAAGATTGTTTAAGATGATATTGCCCTTGATAGACCGGTTGGCTTATTTGCAATTTTTTAACCAACCATTTTCGGCTTATCCAATATTAAATTATCAAACTTACAAAGAGTTAGCAGAAGGTGCAAAAAAAAACACTTATTCTATTGAGGGTGTAGATAAACTTGAAAAGCAAAGTGGTTTTATTATCGATAGAGACTGGTTAAGCTCTCTTGCTTTTCAAACCCAAATAGTTATTAAGAAATCAAAATTAAATTATGCTCATGGTAGAGTATTATATACTGTTTTAAGAACATATTTAACAACACTTAAACAAGATAACAAAAAAATAAATGTAATTGAAACTGGCACCGCTAGGGGATTTTCTGCATTGTGTATGGCAAAGGCTTTAAATGATTCGGGGTTTGAAGGCTCTATATTTACAGTAGATGTACTACCTCATCATAAAAAAATATTTTGGAATTGTGCTGCAGACCATCTTAAAGGCAAACAAACTAGGCAAGATTTATTGTCTGATTGGAATGAATTTATCGAACGTTATATAATTTTTATACAGGGTTACACCAGACATTTATTTCCCAAGTTAGGATTGCCAAGGATCCATTTTGCATTTTTAGATGGGGCACATACATATGAGGATGTTCTATTTGAATTTAATATTATATCTAACCGTCAAAAAAAAAGTGATATTATTGTTTTTGATGACTACAATGAAAAATTTTTTCCTGGTGTTGTGAAAGCTGTAAATTATATTGCAAAAGAAATGAGCTATAATGTTGAAATAATTCATAATAAAGAAACTTTAAGAGATTATGTGATTGCAAAAAAAATTAACTAATAAGACTGAAAAAATCACTTTATATGAGTTACAATATATATTATTAGATTATAGATATTAAATATTTTTAGTGCAAAAAATATATATTTTTAAGTTATTTATGAAAAAATTAGCTATTTGTGTTCCAACTTTTAATCGAGCACAACTCTTAGACCGTCTATTAAATTCAATACCAGCCTCAGAAGACATAATAGTGTCTATATGTGATGATGGATCAAAAGATAATACATTAGAAATTGTTCAAAAACATCAATCAAGAATATCTATTAATTATGTTTATCAACAAAATAGAGGAAGATCTGGAGCTTTAAGAAAATCAATTTTAAATGCAGAAGCTGAATTTGTTATGGTGGTTGACTCTGACGATTATATTGAAAAAGAAGGTATTGAAATTATTTTAAAATCATTAAAAAAAAATACATCGGTAAGCTTTTTTGTTTTTCCAATAACAATTTTCAAGAATTCGTTGTCGCGGATTATTTCGCTTAATGGAATTCCACAAACAAATTATGTTGCTTTAAGATCTGATTTCGGAGTTAAAGGTGATTTACAAGAAGTGATTAGTCACAAATTACTTTTGAATGTTATGTATGAAGATCCAAAAGATATTCGACGTATTCCAACAAGTTATCTTTGGTTTAAAGCGTCTGAACAAGTGGATTGCTTACCCGTTGAATGCTTACCTGTAAAAGTTAAAGAATATAGCAAAGATGGTATGAGTGCCAATTTATTACCTCTTAAAGTTAATTATCCCAAATATTTAGTTAGTATGTACAAAATTGCATTAAGAAGTAAGAAATTTAAATCCTTATTTTATAGATTTAAATATACGATTCTTTTTTATCGATACTCTTTTCATAATAAAACTTTTGGACTTTTAAAATTAAGAGATTTTCCATTTTATTTAATAGGCTTTATTTGCGGTTTATTTGATCTTTTAATGCTATCTATATTTTATAAAAAATAATTATTTAATTAAAATTCTAATTTGGAATGAAAATTGTTCACATAATTACAGGCTTAGGAAATGGTGGTGCCGAACATACATTATTTAAAATTTGTAAATATGATAAATTAAACCAACATATTGTCATTTCATTTAAGGGTCCTGGAAAATATTATTTATTATTAAAGAATTTAGGTGTTAAAGTTTATTGCTTAAATGCAAATATTTTTTCAATTCAAAAATTTTTTTTTCTTATAAAGCAACTTCATTCTATAAATCCCGATATTGTGCAAACTTGGCTTATACATGCAGATTTTGTTGGTGGTATTGCTGCTCGTTTAGCTGGTATTAAAAATATAGTTTGGAATATTCGTTATTCAAATTTTGAATTAGGTAAAGCAAAGTTAGCAACTATTATAATCATAAAGATTTTATCAAAACTATCTTATCTAATACCTCAATTTATTATAATTAATTCAAAAAGAGCTAAAAAGATCTTTGAAAAAGACTATGATAAAAAAAAATTAGAATATATCCCAAATGGGATTGATTTATCAATTTTAAAACCAAACAAAATTGAAAAAATAAATTTTAAAAAAAAAAATAAAGTTAAAAAACAAATACCATTAATTGGTAATGTTGCTACATATGATCCAAAAAAAGATCATTTAAACTTAATTAAAGCACTTTCAATAATTCGATCAAAGAATATAGATTTTTTTTGTACGCTTGTAGGCACTAATATTAATCAAAATAATATTGAATTAACTTCTGAGATAAAAAGATTGGGATTAACTGCATATGTGAAGTTACTAGGTCAAAATGATGATATTAGACAAGTAATGAATGGATTAGATATTTATGTTCAAAGTAGTAGTTATGGCGAGGGTTTTCCTAATGTTGTAGCTGAGGCAATGGCTTGTGGTACACCTTGTGTCGTAACAGATGTTGGTGATGCTGGGTTTATAGTTGGAAAAAATGGATGGGTAGTTCCACCTAAAGATCCAACTAAATTAGCTAATGCAATAAAAAAAGCAATAAGTGAAATAGGATCTAATTATTGGAGCAAAAGACGTAATAAAGCTAGATCAAGAATTAAAAAAAATTTTAATATAACTAAAATGATTAAATGTTATAATAATTTATGGATTAAAGTTTTAAGAAAAAATAAATAAAATATTTTTTATTAAATAACTAACCCCCTTTATATGAAAGCCATTTTTTTAAACATATTTTTAAACATACTGAGGATTAATTTTCTTTTTGTAATTATTAAAAAGATTATAAAAAGATTTGAAAGAAATACTACCACAGAAGCTAAAAAATGGGCAAAATTAAATACAAAATATACGACACAAGAATTCTGTAAATTAATTGACACACGATTATATGATGAAATTTTATCAGATATTATTTCTATTGAAAAAGAAGCAAGTGAAAAGTTATCTAAATTAAGTATTAAACTTGGTGGAGGTGGAAATCATATTCTTTTGTATTTTTTAACAAGAAAGCTTATGCCAAACATTGTTGTTGAAACTGGTGTTGCTGCAGGATGGTCAAGCTTGGCGACTCTTAGAGCCTTTAGAAAAAATGGTAAAGGAAAATTGTATTCTTCTGATTTTCCTTATCTTAGGCTAGAGAACCCTGAACGTTATGTTGGATATTTAGCAAAAGATGAGATAAATAAAAAAGATTGGTTTTTAGATATCAGGGGTGATGATTTAGCTATTCCTGAAATTTTAAAAAAAATAGGAAGCACTAATATAGATTTAATTCATTACGATAGTGATAAAAGCTATAGCGGTCGAGAAAAAGCCTTAAAAACCTTACTTCATAATATAAGTGATAAAACAATTATCATTTTTGATGATATTCAAGATAATTTACATTTTAAAGATTTTATAACAATTACCAAAAAAGACTATTTTATATTAGAATTTAAAGGTAAATATTTAGGTATTATTGGCTCTAATTTTCTTTTGAAAGAATGACTATGAATATTTTAAATATTTTGAATAATTAAATAAACAAATGATGAATATAATTGTAACTGGTTCAGCAGGCTTTATTGGTTTTTCATTATGTATAAAGCTTTTAGAACGTGGTGATAATATTATAGGTATAGATAACCATAATGACTATTACGATCCCAAGCTTAAAGATAAAAGACTTGAAAGATTAAATAGATATTCAAATTATCAACACTATAAAATAGACCTTGTTGATAAAAGTAGTGTAGATAAAATATTTAAAGATCATAAACCCTATAAAGTAGTTAACTTGGCAGCTCAAGCAGGTGTTCGTTATTCTATGGAGAACCCTCTTGCATACATTAATAGTAATATCGTTGGATTTGCCCATATTTTAGAAAATTGTCATCTACATAAAGTTGAACATTTAGTTTATGCGAGTACATCAAGTGTGTATGGAGCAAACACAAAAATGCCTTTTTCTGAGCATGATAGTGCTAATCATCCACTGTCTGTTTATGCTGCTTCAAAAAAATCTAACGAACTAATGGCGCATACATATAGTTATCTATATCAATTACCAACAACTGGACTTAGATTTTTTACAGTTTATGGACCCTGGGGAAGACCTGACATGGCATTGTTTAAATTTACAAAAAATATTTTAGAAGAAAAATCTATTGATGTTTTTAATCACGGTAAACACACTAGAGATTTTACTTATATTGATGATATTGTACAAGGTGTAATAAAAGCACTTGATAATCAAGCTACAAGCAATGCCAACTGGAAAAGTCATCAACCAGATCCAGCCACAAGTAAAGTGCCTTGGCGTATCTATAACATAGGAAATAATAAACCAGTACAGCTTATGGATTATATTGGTGCCTTAGAAGAAAATTTAGGAAAAAAAGCAATAATAAATTTTTTACCATTACAGCCTGGTGATGTGCCAGATACTTATGCAGATATTGATAATTTAAAGAGACAATTTAATTATAAACCTTCCACATCAGTTATTGAGGGAGTATCCAACTTTGTTGCATGGTATAAGAAATATTACCAAAATGATTAACAAAAAAATAATCTTAATTAACAATTATCTTCAAGGATATGTTGGTTTAACCTATATTTTAGAATTTGTAAAAAATAGAAAAATATTTGTTTATGATATTGATAAAAAAAAATTAAAGTAAAAATTTAAAATAATGAAACATATTTTAATTATTGCAAGCTATGGCCCATCATTAATAAATTTTCGACTTACACTAATTAAAAAGCTATTATCTAGAGGTTATAAGGTCAGTGTTGCCTCGCCTAACGATGAATTTTCAGATAATTTAAAAAAAAAATTAAAAGACTTAGGAGTAAATATAAATATTTTCATACTTTCAAGACAAAGTTTAAATATTTTAAAGGATTTTAAATCTCTACTAGGGATTTATAAAATTATAAGAAATACAAAACCTAATATAATAATTTCTTACACTGCAAAACCAGTAATATACACAGGTCTTGTTCTAAAATTTTTTAAAAAAATTAGTTATTTTCCATTAATAACTGGTTTAGGTTTTGCTTTTACTGAAAGCAGTTCAATTAAACTTAAAATTTTAAAATACCTAATGACCAAGTTGTATCATGAAGGATTAAAAAGCTCAGCAAAAATTATTTTCCAAAATAAAGATGATCAATCTTTGTTTTTAGAATTAAAAATAATAAAAAATTTATCATATATTGTAAATGGTTCTGGAGTGGATTTAAACTCTTATCCATTAACTGATTTACCATCAAAACCAATTTTTTTAATGATAGCAAGATTATTAGTTGACAAAGGTGTAAGAGAGTACTTTGAAGCTGCTAAAATTGTAAGCTCACGATTTTCTGGTATAAAATTTCAATTAGTAGGTGGGCTAGATCAAAATCCTTCAGGTATAAGTGCTAACGAGTTGCAAACATTGATTGATAGAGGTGACATTGAATATCTGGGTGAACTGAAATCAGTACAATCTGCTTTAAAATTATGTAAATACTATGTTTTACCCTCTTATCGTGAAGGAACACCACGCTCTACACTTGAGGCACTTTCTACAGGTAGACCAGTAATTACTACTGATGCACCGGGCTGCCGTGAAACTGTAATTCATGAAAAAAATGGTTTTTTAGTTCCAATTAAAGACCCCCAGGCTCTAGCAAATGCCATGATAAGATTGCTTAATGAGAAAGATGAGACAATTAAAAAAATGGCTAAAGAGAGTTATTTAATTGCAAAAAATAAGTATGAAATAAACAAAATTAATCAAAGCATGTTAAACATAATGAATTTATGATTAATAAAAAATTAAATTTATATAAATTATTATTTTTAATTTAATTTCTATAAAAAATTTCAATTTTCTCTAAAAAACAACTATACTAAAATTTTTATTATGAATCTAAGCTATCCTTATTTTAATCAAAATACCCAAAGAAGAGTACAGAAAGTTCTAAAATCAGGAAGAGTTAATTATTGGACGGGTAATGAATGTAAAGATTTTGAAAAAGAATTTTCCAATTATCATAAAGTTAAACATTCATTAACTGTTTCAAATGGTAGTGTAGCCTTAGAAATATCATTACAAGCATTAAACTTAAAAAAAAGAGATTCTGTTATAGTTACTCCTAGATCATTTATTATGTCTGCAAGTTGTGTACTAAATTTGGGGCTAAAACCTATTTTTGCAGATGTAGATGACAATGGAAACATGAGTATTGAGGGTATTAAAAAAGTTTATAATAAAAGTGTAAAAGCAATAATTGTAGTTCATTTAAATGGATTGGTGTGTGACTTAGATCCAATCTTAAATTTTGTTAAAAAAAAAAAATTATTTTTA
>MDTF01014799.1_pt1 | contig 11353 bp, 4 predicted proteins | sample 811191 | NCBI WGS metagenome assembly MDTF01 (sample SAMN05326649, study PRJNA326480) | marine metagenome | isolation source: seawater | place: Southern Ocean | collected 2011
ATAGGGGATTACCCTCACCTAGAGGAAGTATTTTCAGATATTATTGATAGTAAATTTGAATATGGTGGAGAAACAAAAAACTATCCCTCAGATCCAAAAAACTATTGGCAAGAACAGATAAGAACTACTCCTCAAGGTAAGTTACTAGAAAAAAATGATCCAATGACTGAGCAGGAATATAGTAATCATAATCCAAGAACAAGAGCAAAATTTCAGGCAATGATAGATAGCAAAGGAGTAATACCCGAAGAGTTTAAAACTAAAAAGTTTGCTCAAAGACTTCTTCCCAAAAAATGGGGTAATAAAGGACCATCAATAACAATAACCTCACTTACAGATGACTTTGTTCATTATGGTCAGGCAAGGACTCCGACAGTAAGAGAGTGCGCAAGAATGCAAACATTTCCAGATTGGTATAAGTTTACTGGCAAAAGAACTACAGGGGGCATAAGGAGAGCGGGCAACCCAAGAGATAATAATTTTGAACGTGAGGTCCCTAAATATACGCAAATTGGCAATGCAGTTCCTGTTAAATTAGGAAAAGAAATCGGAGTTCATTTTTCTAAAATTTTATAAAATCTAAAAATCATTAAAATATCCTTTTGCATTAGTTTCGTTACCAATAAGAGCATTTCTATCTAGAAAAACATTTGATGGTGAGGAGCTGCATGCTAAATCTGGAATCATTCCGCAAGCATGACATGAAGCTAGGCATAAAGATGAAGCGCCTTGACCATTGGATTCACCACAAATAGGATCATTTGAGCAAACTTGAGAATTTGTAATTGCATTAGAAACTAATGATTCAAAGTAGTTAGGTTTTATCATTCTCACGAGACCGCCTAGAGAACCAGCAGAATCTGATGATGCTGTATAGATCAATATGCCAGCCATTTTATTTTCTTCACAAAAATATATTCTCTCTTTTATTTCAGTTAAAGAATAACCGCATTCGATAGATAGCTGATTCATAAGAAGATGTGAGAAAGTATGCATCATCACATGCCCATAATTGAAATGAGAATCCGTATAAGAATTATAAAAACTAGTTGATGCATTGATTCTTAACTGAGCTTCCTTATCTTTAAAATCTGAATTATTGATGCGCCACTCTTGTATTTTTTCAAATCCAAAATTTATAAAAATTCCCTCTCCAATAACTTCATATCCTGGCAAAAAATTTACATTTGTTCTAGCAGCATTAAATGCTAATTTTTTATCTGAAAAGTCTGAAGACATTCTATTAAAGCCTAGCAATGCAACTGCTGAATATAGTTTTTTTACCTGAGTGAGGCCTTCAAATTTTTCATTTATTCTAGTGCTAAATTTACTATTTGGTATTGATTTAGAAATAAATTTTTCATCGTCTACTTGTTTTTTACATAATGTTTCATATTCTAAATACAAAAAATTATTATCATCCTCCTCTTCACCATCCTCGCCATCATCGGCCTCAATCTCCCTAGAAATAATATCTCTTTCTTCTTGAATCATATCTAACATTTGCTGGATACTTAATTCATATTTATCTCCAAAAGATGGCATTACTTCTAAGTAACCTTGAATCTCTGAAGTAAGCTTATTATCTTCAATCCACTTTTGTACATCTGTATTTAAAATAAAATCATCCGTAACAGCATCTAGCTCAGGAACAAAAATAGAAGAACATTGCACAGGTGAATATATTTTAGATGCAGCTCTGGGCTGAATCTCAAGCATATTTTCACATTCCCCGTCATTCTCCCTTGACCAAGGTTTTTTTCCAGAGCATTGAAAAATTTTCATGCCATATTCATCAACGAATTCATTAATCCTACTTTTTTTATCTACCCCAGATAGGCTGGTAGAATTTTTACATTCACCACATTGAAGCATTAAGCTATTAAAACCATTACCTAAAGAATTATCTGAAAGGTATAAAGAGGGTTGATTGGTATTATGAGATCTATTATGCATATCACAATCAGAGCTACATTTTCTATGCATCATTTTAACCCAAGGAAAATCTTCTATATGACCCTTGCCGCAGTAGCCAATAAATCTGACAGGTTCTATTTTACCTCTAGCTTTTGGACCTAGCTGACCACACGGTGTTAACTTTCCAGCTCTTCTAGGCTCAACACCGCTATTACTGCACTTATTATTTGATATTTTATATGGATCAAATTTAGAAAGCGCATTGCAACGCGAACATAAGCCCCATATTGGAAATTTCTTTACAGCCACATCTCCCATTTGAGCTCTAGTTTCTGTTGACATATTAGAGTCATACACAATTGGCGGATGCATCAATCTATATATTCTTTTGCTATTAAATCCCTCATAGAATCTCAATTTTTTATTTATATATTTGATAAATCTAGCATTTTTAATTTGATGAGCATCACAATTAATATCTTGATAGCTCCATTCGTCTACATCCATAGTCATTGCAGAGAAATCCTTGTAATCATAGACTCCGCCTGGACCAAAAGGAATAACAATCTGACTTCGTCTTAAATCACTAATAGCCATCTTCTTCTAACTCCCCCAAGTCACTATAAAACTTAACCCCAATACCAGCATCAACTGATCTCATGCTTGTAGGAGCTCTAAATATTGATGACTCTGTATCTGGATCACCTAGAACTCCAAGAACTTTCAATTCACCATTATTCTTGCCACCCATTTTTCCCCATTCATCAGGCATTCTCTCTTTCCATCTCTTAATTATTCTTTCAAGCTCTTTTTCTGCATTATTATATTCTTCATCGTCTACCAAGTGTATAGACTCTAAAATCCATTCTTTTGCTTTATTTAATGCTTCATTGTCATGATTATTGTTATTTAATTGAGGATTATTGATCCCAAAATGTCTTGCAAGAGCAACAAAAATAGCAGGAAGGGCTCTTTGCCTAGCGCCAGAAGAAAAAGGGGTAACGCTTACTGCCTCAACAAATCTATAAAAAGATTGATGATAATTTTTAAACATTTCGTAAGTAGATCTATCTTTAGATTTAGCATGATTATATACAGTAGTAACTAAACCCGGATGCCTTCGTCCAACTCTAGAGGTTGCTTGAATATATTCTGAAGTTGTTCTTGGGTGTCCATGCATAAGCATTAAGCCAAGTCTTGAAATATCAACACCAACAGAAATCATATTCGTTGAAAATAATATATCAATCCCACTTTTTTCATATTTTTTACCCATCACCTGAGTCCAAGGTTTTCTTACTTCAGCAATAATGGCTTGTATCTCATCTTGGGATAATCTGCCTGTTAATTCTCTTACTTGTTTAATTTTTCTAGCAAATCTCGATGGTGCATCTTGTGGACCCAGAACTTTATATTTTTCAAACCTAGCATTACTTTTTAATGAATCTCTCATCCTATTTGTCTGATTTGAGATATAAGCAAGCTCTCTTTTGCTATTAAAGTACCATACCAATGTACCAAATGGATCAAAAGCTAAATCTTCACTATCAGGCTTAGGATATATTGCCTCACCAGACTTTATGCCATCTTTGAGACCTTCTTCAATGACTATAGATTGCTGCTCATTGTCATCACACTCAATAATTTTATATTCCGTATAGTCCCCATTATGAAAAACACTAAAAAAAGAATCTTTTTTTAATTTTCTAAAGTTAATTTTAAGATTAGTTTCACCTTTATCAGCATCATTTGTTAACACTGGCAATATTTTATTAGGAGCTTGCAATAGAGGTATTGAAGCACTAAAAGCAGACTCTATCATTGATCCTTTAGAGCTCCCAAAAAAGCCCACATACTCTCTACCATACTTATCCTTATTTTCTTTTGCAAAAAATGAGTCCCCCCAATTTAATACCTGAGGAGGAAAAACAGATGAATCTTTTCCTCGATATAAACTTTTAGATTGAGATCCTTCTAATGATAAAGTAGCAGTAGCTCCTATTATTTTAGGACCGATACCATTTCGCTCTAGCAGCTTTAGTAAAACTGTCTCATATAAACCAACCATACTACCCATAGGCCCTGAAATAAGATGCAACTCATCTTGAATTATCAAGTCAGGTGGAGACATATCATGGTTGCTGAAAAGTTCGATAGCTTCAGGAAGCCAGGTTAATTTACAAAAACTATCAATAGTTCCTAGAAGAAGAGAGGGTTTTTCATCAAAGATTGCTTCTTGCCACAAATAAACAGGCAAGGATTCATGAAAATGACAATTGATATCAGCACATTTAATAATAACCTTACCTCTAGTAGCCTCATAACCTGAATCATTAGGATCGGTAAGATGCGTTTTACACCATGGGCATTCTTGAAGCATAAAGGGCTGATTTCCATCTTTATCTGGAGTGTTCAACTTGGCACGAGCATCTGTATGTCTTGGAGGATTCGCTTCTCGACCAATCCACAAACCAATACTAATATTTTTAACACCTAAATCTACATCAAGTATTTTTTGAGATCTAATAAAATCAAGGCTACATATCAAAGCTGAAGATCTTCTAAATTGATCAGAGGTAAGAAGCCTTAGTGTGTATCTCATTAATGCAACCACGCCAGTATCTTCTGGATCAAGAATTCTTCTATGTAAGATTGAAAAAGCCAAGACTCCTAAATAAGCTTCTGTCTTTCCACCACCAGTTGGAAACCATATAAGATCAACTTGATTTCTATGACCATCTTCAGTTTCAGGATCAACAATATCTGGAATCATTCCAATAACAAAAGCTAATTGAAATGGTCGCCAAGTATAGGTAATTTTTTTATGATCATTTAGTTTTAAGTCTTCAAATAACTCACTATCGGTGCATACTATTTCTTCATTTGGTTTTTTTCTTTCAAGTTTATCTAATCTATTTGCTTGAATTAACATCGCATAGTTAGCAAGCCTAAAGGCTAGCAATGCATCTTCATCAGACCTAATAATCTTCACACCTGTTTCAATTCTAGATAACCAGCTTTTGGCGGAATCTATATGCTTGAAGGCTGTAATCTTATGAATTTCATTTAAGCTTCCCGCTTCTATTTCTTGCTCATTTATCCAATGTCTATACTGATCACAAAGATCATCAAGACATTTATATGCTTCTTCTTCTGTATATTCATTTTTAATATTAGCTAGCGCCTCCATTTTTAAATCAAATCCACCAGTTGGCTCTATGCTTTTTACCTCATAAGAAGGAAGAAAATCTGACCATATTTTAGAACATGGATTTTTATCATCCCAATCTGTAGCACAGCCATTACCAGTTGCGTAACTCAATTTATCTCTAAATAAGAGATCTAGAGAAGCAGCCTGATCTCCTGATCCAGCCTGAAGAGGCGTCTTAATAGGTCTAAATGCCTTTTTTAATGTTTCTATCTCTATGCCAGTTTGAAAATAACATTCATCAATTGAATATGGTGTATCTAGCTGTTGATATTTTTGATGAGATATAGAGATAGTAGAAATAACTTGGCCATAAGACGCCCTTGAATGCAATCTTAGTATTAAATCATCAGAAATAGGGTGTTCTTGATGTGATGATTTTTCGCTGATTTTAAAGTTAACTGCGCCTTTGGTTTTTTTTTGAATAAAATAAGTTTTTTTTAGTTTTTTATCTTCAGTCGGAGAATTTATTTCAACTCGATCTTCACTATATTGTGAAAAACCATAGTTAACTATAATTTCTTCATCAGGCACCGTAATAAAATTTATCCCAAATGACGATTGTTTATATTGAGTTGATTGATCAATAATATTTTTTTCTTCTAGCGGATCACTATCTTTGTCCTCAGATAAGTTAGAAGATTTTATGTGAATATTTGATTCTACTTCCTCCTCATTCTCGTCTTGAAAAGTATCTGTATCATCGCTTAGATTATCATCTTTTTCTAAATAACCAGCTTTAATATGATCAATTGGATAAAGAATCCCAGAAACAAAATGATAGAGAGGATTAAAATTAAGTTTTTTTTCTTCCTCAGAGCGCCAATCATTGCCGATAACTGCATCTTTTAAGTCATCTACAATCTTGGTTCGGGCTTCTAGATATTTTTCTTTGGTAGGTTCTTCCATATTAATTTAAGAGAGTAGAATTGAATCGGCCTCATAGTCATCTAAGATAACATAAACTTTGTTAAAAGCTCTTGATAAGGCGGTGTAGTAGAGGTCAGGTCTATAGTGACTATCGTAATATTTTAGAGGCCAATGAAGAATAATATCGTTATTTTCAAGACCCTTATAAGAAATAATATTTGCAAATTTAACTGCATATAAATTGTTGTTATCAGAAGCGCCGTATTCAGAAAAATAGTACTGTTCTTTAGGTCTTCCAAGGTTTTTCATGAATGAATTATCTACAGACTTTGATAAAAAATTATCAGGATTTTGATAAGTAAGTACTACTGGATTTCTTACCCCGCTTGAAAGAATTTCATAAACTTTTTCCTCTACAAAATTCTTTATACCTTCTCTGTTTTCTAGATGAGTAACACTTCCTTGCAGTTTACTTTTGCACTCGGGGACAGGTATTGCTGCAAAATTAGCTGCATCAGAAATAACATTTGGTGAATTTCTATAATTAATTCTAAATGTTGCCTTTAAGTCAGCTAAAGCTTGAATTTTTTGCAGAATAGTTTCATCCATTCGATTGAGGACTTCTGCTTGAATATCAGAATCTAAAAATATATACCAAGAGCCAGACTGCCACCCACCTTTAATTAAAAAATCTAAACCTTCATAAAAACCTTCAGTAAGAATGTCTTGAGCTTCATCAATAATAATCGCATCATATTTAACAAGCTCATCATCTAAAGATAGCTCAAGAGCTGATTCAGCAAACTTATTCATCAGCTCCGGATCATCCATGCTTAATTTCAAACCACTACTTCTACAAATATCTAACATCATCTGAGTTGACTTTTTTACATCTATAAAACCATTTCCAACAAACTTATTTGCAATACTTTCAGTAAATAATCTATTAAATGAAATCCATAATATTTTCTTTTGTTCTAGTATTAGTTGATTTGCAATATATTCGGCACCAATAGACTTACCAGTACCTGGTCCGCCATCAACACATATCTTTTTATAATTTTGTTCATATATTTTGCATTGATCATCTTGCAATCTTATTAACTCACTCTCAATTTCTTTTTCTTTGCTAACTTTTAGAATAGCTTTACCTTCTATGGCCAAATACTGAATAATAAAAGTAATATCTTGTGGTGACAAAATATCAGGCCCTTCATATTGATTTAGAATTTCATATAAAGTTTCAGTTGTCTTGTCGATAAGGTTTGTAATATAGCCTTTGATATCAATTGAATTTGAATCCCATATTTGCCAATTATGAAATTGAATATTAGGTTTGCTCTTAATGACTCCCAAGTCACCAAAGGGGAAGGCTGCACCATGGGCAAAAATTGTTTTTCTAATTTTTAATCTAGATCTATGATTATTTTCAAGATATTTTCTGATTGCATATTTATTACCGCTGGCTTGAGCAAAGGGAGTTTCATTAGAGCTCATAAGTGATTGAGAATTTGTGCCCCATTCAAAGCCACCGCCTTCTTTAAATATATGTTTATTACCTCCTTTTATTTCAATGACAACTATTCCGAGAGGACCAATCAATATAAAATCACTTTGACCTTCTTGTTTTTTTTGGTGCTCTGATATAGCAAGACCCCAAATCACTGTCCAATCATCAAAATAAGGCTCTACATTAATTAAATTCCAAAAATGCTCTTCACCCTCAAGCCTCTTTTTATTGTATTCAATTAATCTTGCCATCTGCTACTGGCCTTCGTCACTTAAATCTTTGTAAGACCTTAAATGATATAAATATTTAAATTGCACACTTACATCGGCAACTGATTCTATTTTTAAAATTTGGAAATCAATCTCCATTTCATTTATAACTACCCTAAATGAGGATTGGTCATTTTTTATAATCTTATCTTTTAAGTTTGATACAAGGACACTTCGAGCATCCTCTCTCGCATTATAAATAATCTTAATAGATTTTAGACAAGCTTCTTTTGAAACATGGGATGTATGTTCAAGAGAATATATTTTAGAGATAATGTCATCACGGTCTCTTGGAGCAACTGTATCGGTATCATTAATCCATGACCTAATTGTTGCAATATTTCTTTTAATACCGACTTTTCTAAGCTCCTTATGGAGCCCAGATAAATCCAAATCATTATTAATTTTATATTCTTTCAAAATCTCCTGCCATGCCGAAGCTCTCTTATCAATTTTGGTATATTCCGCATATTGAGCTGAATTACTCCTGAGAACAGCTTCCAAAAGATCATGTCCAGAAAATGATTTAGGAATAATTAGCTTATCTCCGATATCAAAATTTGAAACTCTATTCAATACTGGAGAATGAGATAATGAATCAGGATCGGAGATTAAGGCAGAGCCGCCAACTGGTAAGATAATTGTTTGATCATTCTCAAGAGAGAAAATTCTAGAGTCTATATTTTCATCCCCGTTAGATGATTGAAATTGACTATTAACAATGCTGATAGAATGGTGAAAAATATTAGTAGATGGATCAATTTCACTGACTGCTATTTCAATGTCATTTTGTGAAACTGATGCAGTTTTACTCTGAGCTACATAACCATCGGAATAGAGATTATTGAAAAGTTCTTTTTCTCTTTTTTGCATAAGCTTATGAACAATCATTTCACTCTCAGACATCAAGAAAATATGATTATCAGCATATTTAAAATTTCTTAATTTTGTTGAATACTCTGTCCCAAGAAAAAATGGAATAATTACATTTTTAAGGTCTTTTTGATTTTCAAGCTCTGAAGGCAGAATGAAGTCAAGATTACGACTTCCAACATTGAATATTTTTTTAGCCTCCTTAAGCTGAGCTCTATTAATAACAATTCTAGTTTTTGCGCTGGGTTTAAGCTTTGAGAGACAATCCTTTATAGCTTCTGAGCGATCTAGCTCTAATAGATCATTTGTATGTGCCAGAATAAGTCTAGATAAATTTAAATATTCAGAGTTAACTTTACTTAAAAAGGTTAATTCTTCTGTGACCTTGGTAAAGTCTATTGAAAGATCAAGAGAAGTCTCTTGTGTGTGCGGTATGACCCTTATCCTTATTTTTTTTAATAAATTTAGAAGTTGATATTTAAATATAAGATGGTCGCTTGAGAAATTTGTTTTTTGCATTAATGTATAAATTGTATCTAGTGCAGAGCTGTCTATTATTTTTGGAATTATTTTAAAAGGCTGAGATTTCATTAAGAACCTTTCAATTAAACTCTGATTAATTGAATTTTTACTCTCTTTAATAGGAATTAAAGCATCTGGTTTTGCAGCAAGCACATCAAATCCATATTGCCTTATTAGACTATTAGACTTTCTAAAAAAATCATTTTCAATAACAATATCATCTTCACATTTTCTTAATAATTTTAAAAATTCAAGATCCTCAAGCCAAGAGGGCTCTTTTATAATTATTAAATCCGGCTTTCTAGCAATATTCTCTTCTTCCCATTTTCCTTTTATCATCTCCATGGCAATTTCTTTATTAGATGCTGAATAAAACATAGGTTCTGGAAATAAGCTGTAAGGGCTAATATGATCCTTAAACTTAAAGTCTTTATTGAAATACCTTAAACCAAACCAAGATTTAATAGGTACTCCATATACCTCTTCATTTAAATAGAGTTCAAGATTATTTTTTTTACAAAAAATAAATATTTTTGAGTCAGCAGGGATTGTTTTAATATTTTTGTTAAATTCTATAGATCCCCATGGAATAATTTTTTTACCATCTTCTCTTTTAAATTTCTTTAGATCATTCCTTGTTGAGATTTTTTGTTCTTTATCAAGGCATAAAGAGGAATCAAATAAAGTTATTTTTGGAATTGTCTCTTTTTCTCCTTCGCCGGCCGTTCTTACATAAAATAAGTTTGGAGCCCTAATAACAGGAGAATCGTATTCTACAAAAACTTTTTTCATATAGGTATTACCATGAGATACAGCTGGTATTTCACCTATTAGAATCTTATCTCCCTGATTAAAAGGAATAGAATTATTTACAATAGCCTTAGAATTATCTAGACGATTGCAAATTGCTTTACCCATAGCACTTAATATATGCAAAGGCCCTGTATCAGGAACTATGAGAAGCCTCTTAAGAGGCTCATCATCATCAATTTTTGTATATGATGCTTTAACCAAGTTCTCTAGATTTATCAAAGAAAGTGGTGTTCCTGAATCAATTGCAGGTAAGTCAAAAGATGGATATTTACTATTATGCTTATTAACAAGCCTATTAAATAGATTCTGAGGATTGGTATTTCTAATCCCAAGTTCTATAGCATACATATCATCTACTAGGCCAAGAATACCTAGATCATCATTTATTACATCATCTGTTGCTAGTAAATAATTAATAGAGGCTGATGCTATGGGTGCATTCTCAGAATCACCAGTCGCAATATCTAATAGGATTTCAACTTTTGTAGAAAACTCCATCAAGCTTGGTGACTTTATATAGCGTTTTATTAACTGCATCTGTTTTGATTTATCAATATCATAAGCATCCTCATTTAAGATATTGCTTAGCTCGTATTCATCAAGTTGATCTTTAATTAGCTTGATTTCATTTTTCGTAAGACAGCTTTTTATAGAAGGCAATACATTGGGTATATATTTCTTAATCTTAGGAATAGTAATTCCTATTATGGTATTTAAATGTATTTCGAATTGATCCTCATTATATAAAATCTTACTAGCTTCTTTTAAAAATGTGTCTACACATTTATGTATTTCTATATTATCTTGAAAAATTCTTGCCTGGCTTCCAATCCAAATAATATCTTCAACAAAAGTACTGCTAAATTTTTTAAAATATTGGCATTGAAAGATGTATTCAATTTGCTTAGAGATTTCAGTGATATTAATTCTAGAAAAATTTTTAGAGGAATTAAAAGTCTCTTCCCAACTTTTTATTGCTTGCTTGTATTCTCTAACCCCTAAATACCAATCAGACATTCTCTACCATTAAAATAACGACTTCTTAATATAATTTGAAATAGGTTTTAAAACAACACATTAAAATTTCTTAATTTGGCAGCTAGTATGTTTTTTTATAAAACATTATATATTACAAATTATGTATTTTTTTTAATCACTTATAATATGTAACTCTTTGGTCTAAGCAATTATTTGATCAATATTATTTTTTATGCTTAATTAGAATGACTATTAAATAAACATAAGAAGGTATCTATTATGGAATATAAACAGAATTCTATGGAAGCAGCAATGCGCTGCATAACATTTACGTTAGCTGGAGATAAAAAAGTTTCTGAAGAAGAGATAGCATACGCTTTAAACACCTCAGAA
>MDTF01014885.1_pt1 | contig 11351 bp, 11 predicted proteins | sample 811191 | NCBI WGS metagenome assembly MDTF01 (sample SAMN05326649, study PRJNA326480) | marine metagenome | isolation source: seawater | place: Southern Ocean | collected 2011
GAAGCGCAGTAATGCGTGTAGCTGACCAGTACTAATAGCTCAATTGGCTTGATTTATGCACTGAAAAAAATTTTAATAAAATGTTGTAATGAAAATTTTTAACAAAGATCTAGATAAAGATATTTTAATTGTTGGTGAGATTGGAATTAACCATGAAGGTAATTTAAAAGAAGCACTAAAAATTATAAAATTAGCAGCAAAATGCGGTTTGGACGCTGTAAAATTTCAATTATACAGCCTTGATAAGTATGAGTCCAAAAACAACATCAAAAGATACAACAGACTTAAAAAATTTAATCTCACAGATAAAGATTATGTATTTTTAAAAAAAGAGTCAAAAAAGGTTGGAATCAATGTTTTAGCCACTCCATTAACTGAAGATAAAGTAAAGTTTGCAGGAAGTTTTGGTGAAGTTATTAAAATTGCAAGTGGAGACATAAATTTTTATCCCACTATTGATGAAGTAATAAAAATTAAAAGAAAAATTATTTTATCAACTGGAAACTCTACACTAAAAGAGATTGATGAAACAATAAGATATATAAAAAAAAAGAATAAAAAAATTTATAATAACTTAACTTTGTTGCATTGCGTTTCTACCTACCCAACACCAATTGAAAAAGCAAATATTCAAAAGATAACCTTTTTAAAAAAAAGATACCCAAAATTAAATATTGGTTATTCAAATCATTGCTGTGAAAGTGAAGCTATACTCTCTGCGGTAGCTTTAGGAGCTAAATTAATAGAGGTTCATATTACACATGATAAAAAAAATAAAAAATTTAGAGATCATTATTTATCATTTGATAAAAATAGTTTAGCAAGCCTAGTAAGCTCAATTAAATTGGTTCACAAAGCAGTTAAGAATTTTTCTAGCAACCCAGAAAAAGAACAATTAAAGATAATAAAATATATGAGAAAAGGAATTGTGGCATCTAAAGATATCAAAAAGGGTGAAAAATTTACTTTAGAAAATACTCACTTTGCAAGACCTGCCATGAATTATAAATCTAATGATGTAAAAAAAATACTTGGAAAAAAAGCAAAACAAATTTTTAAATCAGGTTTTACTATTAAATAAAGTGCTACTCGTATGAAAATTGTAATAATAACACCTTTAGAAAATCATCATAAATATATAATAAATGAAATTTATAAAAAGTTTAAGAATATAGTTGTAATAAAAGATACTAAAAAGATTAAATCAAAATTTAATACAAGATATAAGAACACTAAATTACAAAAAAATTATGAAAAAAAACTATGGTTTAATAAAGAATTTATTTTCCCAAAAAAATTAAAAATTATAAAGATTAATGATATCAATAATAAAAATAATATTAATAAAATTGATAAATTAAAACCATCAATACTTATTAGTTCTGGTGCTATTAAGCTAAGCAAAGAATTTATATATAATTTTAAAAAAATAAAAATTGTTAATTTGCATGGTGGAGACCCAGACTATTATAGAGGTTTAGACAGCTTGCTGTGGGCAATTTATCATAACGAATTTGAAAATTTAAAAGTTTCCATTCATTATGTAGATGAAAAATTAGATTGTGGAAAAATAATTGATAAACAAAAAATTAAATTATTTAAAAATATGAAATTATATCAACTTAGAAGTAGAAATGTTGAAATGACTAAAAAAATTTTAATAAACTATCTTACCAAATTAAATAAAAAAAAAATAATATCTTCAAAAAAAAACAAATACGGTAAATATTATTCTTTTATGCCGTCAGTTTTAAAAGATATTGTGGAGAAGAAATTTAATAATTTTACCAGAAAATTATAATGGAAGATTATACAAGATTTTTAAATAAAAATTCTATCCCAATATTTTTATTTCATGGTGTATATAAAAAAAAATTAAATTATAAGATTAGAAATTATAATAAAAAACATATTGATAAAGATTATTTTTATACAGTATGTTCTAAATTAAAAAAAGCAGGGCACGCCTTGTCTATGGATGATATATACAAAACCATAATTAAAAAAAAACCTTTTTTACCTTATTCTTTTGGAATCACTTTTGATGATGGTTTTTTTAATAATTATTCAGTAGCAGCTCCAATTTTAAGAGACTTAAATTTACCATCGACCTTTTATGTTACGACTAATTTTATTGATAAAAATTATATGGTTTGGGCTGATAGACTCGAAAGAGTTTTAGAGGATACTTCTAAAAGTTTAGTACAAGTACCTTGGGGATCTTTTAAAGTATTAACAAATAATGATAAAATAAAATTTTTAAATAATCTAAGAAAAGTTTTTAAATCAGATCCAAAATATGATGCAGATAACATTACTAATAATATTATTGATCAACTTAATAAAAAGATTAAATACACAGGAGAGTCAGATATAGATAAAAAGATGAGTTGGAAAAATATAATTTCATTAAATTCTGAAGATATCTTTACAATTGCGCCACATTCTCACAATCATAAAATACTTTCATTTTGTAATGATGAAAATTTAAAAACTGAAATAAAAAAAAGCATCTCTCTTTTAAAAAATAAGACTAAAATAAAAAATTTCCATTATGCCTATCCTGATGGGCAGGTAAACCACTACAACAAGAAAGTTATAAAAGTTCTTAAAGATAATGGTGTTAAATGTTGCCCCTCTGCAATTTCAGGCTTAAATAATTTAAAAACTAATTTGTTTGATTTAAAAAGAATAATGGTGACTTAATTTATTGACTAGATAATCTTTAATTTATATAAGTGTTCAATCATTGAACAATAATTTATTTTTATGTTATGTATTTTGCAAGCAAGGATGACATCTAAAAGACTTCCAGGAAAATCACTTAAATTGATTGGATCCAAAGAAGTTTTACAAATAGTATATGACCAGATTTCTAAATCCAAATATATTTCAAAAATTATTATAGCAACCTCTACGCATATATCAGATGATAAAATAGTTTCTTTTTGTAAGAAAAAAAACATACAATTTTTTAGAGGATCATTAAAAAATGTAGCAAGTAGATTTAATAAAATTATAAGAAATAAAAACTATAAAGAATTTCTTAGAATAAATGGAGATAGCCCTCTATCAAGTAGTTCAATTATCAACAGATTATGTAGAGAATTTTTGAAAGGAAAGAATGATATTATAACTAATGTCTTTCCAAGAACCTTTCCTAAAGGACAGTCTGCCGAAATAATAAGATCATCTTTAATAAAAAATAATATAAAAAAATTTAACAAACATGATTTAGAACACGTTAGTTCTTATTTTTATAAAAACTATAATAATTTTAAGATTAAAAATATTAAAAATAAAACTGACCAAAGCATGTATAATTTATCAGTAGATACAAAAAAAGATTTTGCTAATATACATTTGATAGTATCAAATTATGATATATATAATTTTAATATAACAAGGTTAAATAAAAAAATAAAAAAAAAGTTATTGTATGAATAAATTTGAATTAAAATATTGTAAAAAATGCGTCACACCTAATACTAGGCCAAGTATTGATTTTGATAGTTCAGGTGTTTGTAGTGCTTGCAATAATCACATAGCAAAAAAGAAAACAATAAATTGGAAAAAAAGATTAGAAGATTTTAAAAAAATTCTAAACAATCATAAAAAAAACAATAAATCTTCTAGTTATGACTGTATAGTTCCTGTAAGTGGTGGTAAAGACAGTATCTATCAAACGTATGTAATAAAAAAAATATTTAAGATGAATCCATTGGCCATAACCTTTAGGCCTTTGTCTAGAACATATCGTGGTGAAGAAAATCTTTTAGCATTAAAAAAAATTGGTGTTGATCATATAGACTTTACTCCAAATCCAAAAACTATTAACCAAATTACAAAAAAATCATTTTTTAATTTTGGAGACACATCTTACATTGATCATCTGTGCATATTTAATATTATACCTAATCTTGCAATTAAATTAAATATTCCCTTAGTTATTTGGGGTGAAAATTGGTACCTTGAATATGGTGGAAAAAAATACTCTAATAACAACACGCTAGATAATGAAATTTTAAAAAAGCATCACATACTTAAAAATACGCCTGCAGAAAAATGGATATCAAAGAAAATCAAAAAAGAAGAAATATCATCATTTAAAACACCGAATGCAAAAGATCTGAAGAAAATAAAATATGCCCCTATTTTTTTAGGTTATTATTTGAATTGGGATATTAAAACTAATAGAAAAATTGCTGTTAACCATGGATTTAAACCAAGAGAAAGTGGACCAATAATGGGATTGTACAATGAATCAGATTTAGACTGCACAAATATTCCAATACATCATTATTTTAAATGGTTTAAATTTGGCTTTAATAGAGTGACTGACAATTGTTCGAATGAAATAAGAAAAGGCAGAATGACAAGAGAGCAAGCTATAAAAAAAATTAAGAAATTAGATGGTACTAAGCCACCAAGAGAATTTATAGAAGCTTTCTGTAGACAAATAAACATTAATTTATCTACATTTTGGAGAGTAGCAAATAAGTTTAGAAATAAACAGGTGTGGAAAAAAAATTCTAAAAACAAATGGTATATTAAAAATTGGATTGGTGGTGATAAAATAGTTGATACCTTTGGTTATACTAAAATAAATAAAAAAGAAAAATTATATTTAATGAATTTAAGTACAAAATCATAAATGAAAATAGATAATTGAATATAATTCTAATTTAAATGTTAAATAAAAAAAAAATTAATATTTCTGTTGTTGGTTTAGGTGTTGGTTATGCTCATGCAAAAGCAATAAAAAAGGATAAAAATTTAAATCTGCTATCGATTTTTGATGTTAATAAAAAAAAATCAAAAAAATTATCCAAGATATTAAATTGTGATTATAAGAGAAATTTTGAAGAAATTTTTGAAAATAAAGAGCTTGATGGAGTAGTAATTGCAAGCCCTGATGACAAACATTGTGAACAAATTATTACTTCAATTAAAAATTCAAAAAGTTTTTTCTGTGAAAAACCATTTTGCAACAATTATGATGAATTAATCAAAATTAAAAAAGTATTGGAAATAAAAAAAGATACTTCATTTGAGTCAAATCTAATTTTGAGAACTGTTCCTGTTTATAAATGGTTAAAAGATAAAATTAAAAAAGGTTATTTTGGAGAAATTTATTCAATAGAAGGAAGCTATCTTTACGGTAGATCTGAAAAAATTATAAAAGGATGGAGAGGAAAAGCTAAAAATTATACAGGGATGAATGGAGGTGGCATTCATATGATTGATTTAGTTTGTTGGCTACTTAACAAAAAACCAAAAGAAGTTTATTCTCATGGAAATAAAATATGTTTTCAAAAATTTAATTATAGATTTATGGATTTTGAAAATTCAATCTTTTATTTTGATAAAGATTTGACAGCATCTATTAATGTTCATTTAGGATGTATTCACAAACATCATCATATCTTAAAAATATATGGTACTAAAAAAACATTTATTTACGATGATAAAGGTGCAAGGTTAATTATTAGTAAAAACCCGAAATCAAAAGTATTAAACTTGAAATATAAAACATTGCCAACTGATAAAACAAAAATAATGAAAAATTTTTTTTTAGATTTATTGAAAAATAATTTTAATAAAAAAAAAATGAAAGAAACTTTTGATTTAATCAAAATTATTGATGCAGGAAAGAGATCTTTAAATAGCCAAAAAAAAGTTAAAATAAATTATGACTAATAATAAATTTGTAAAAGGCGCAGAACCTTTTTTTGGGAAATACAAAAAAAACATATTAAAAGATATAGATTATTGTTTAACAACAGGAAATTTATCAAGTGGGAAATTTGTAAATAAATTTGAAGGAGATCTAAAAAACTATTTTAAATCTAAGTTTGCTTTAAGTGTAAGTTCTGGGGGAATAGCGCTTGAATTAGCAATCATAGCCTTAGGGTTAAAGGGTAAAGAAATTATTGTACCAACCCAAACTTTTATTGCATCACCAAATGCGATTGTTAAAGCAGGAGCCAAACCTATTTTCTGTGATATTGATATTAATACCGGTTGTTTAGATCCAAAAAAAGTAATTAAAAAAATTACCAAAAAAACTGGTGCAATTATGTTTGTGCATATGTTTGGAATAATGACAGATGATATTTTTAAGATTAAATCTTTCTGTAAGAAAAAAAAAATTTATTTAATAGAAGATGCTTCTCATGCACACGGTGCCAAACTAAATGGCTTATATGCTGGAAATATAGGTGATGTTGGATGTTTCTCACTTTATGCAACTAAAATCATAACTACAGGAGAGGGTGGATTCATCTTAACAAATAACAAAAAGGTATTTAATGAAATTAAATCTTTAAAAAATTATGGAAAAAATGAAAAAGATCAAAAATTCTATAAACTTTCTAATAATTATAGATTGAGTGAAATAAGTTGTATTTTAGGAATATATCAACTTAAAATGCTTGATAAGTTTATAAAACATAGAAATAAAATATCTGAAATATATACAAGGGAATTAACGAGTAATCCTTATTTAATTTTTTTTCATAATAGCGATAAATCAACTAATTCATTTTGGAGATTTCCAATTTACCTGTCAAATAAAATTAATAGAAATGAATTTCAAAAACGCATGAATGATAATTTAGTTAGAATTACATGGATGTATGAACCTCTGTGTCATCTTCAGCCTGTATATGAAAAATATAAACAAAATTTAGAAGTTTCAGAAAAACATATAAAGCAATTAATAAATTTGCCAACACATCTAAAAATTAATAAAGAGATTGCAATAAAAATTTCAAAAATAATTAATAATTCAATAAATGACATCAATAAGAAAAAAAATCTTAATAACAGGAGCTAATAGTCTTGTTGGAACTGGAATTTGTAGATACCTTTCTAAAAAAGGTTACGAATTATATGGAACTTATAATAAAAATAATAAAAAATTTGATAATGATAGTTGTAAACTTTATAAAATTAATTTTTTAAATAATAATTTTGAAGAAAAAATCTTTAATATTTTAAAGAAAAATAGTATTGAGTATATCATACATAGTGCTTCTTTAATTCCTGCCAAAGTTAATAAACCAAAATCTATTTCTACTTTTAAAAAAATAAATTATGAATCAACAAAAGTATTAATTAAATTAACCAAAAAACTTCCAATTAAAAAATTTATATTAATCTCTTCTTTAGCTGTATTGAATAAAAATAAGAGTTTGAGTAAAGTTGAAAATAAATATTTATCTTCAAAAAAGAAATCTGAAGATTTATGTGTAAAATTTAATGGAGATGTTAAAATTGCAATATTAAGAATAAAAGCTCCCTATGGATTTGATCTAAATTCAAATTCTGTAGTTCATAAGTTTATAAAATTAAGTTTAAAAGATAAAAGTCTTAAATTAATAAATAAAGGTGAAAGAACACAAAATTTTACTTTTGTTGATGATATAGGAAAAGCTGTTCATAATATTATATTTCATAAAAAAATTAATAAGATTAATAACTTAAATGGTTCGAGATCTATCACCATGAAGAATCTTGCTATAAAAGTTTTAAAAATATTTAATAAAAAAAATAATCATAAAATTTCTTATATTAATAAAAAAGATATTATTAAAAAAAGTTTTTTTATTAAAAAAAATGAAATAACAATAAAAAATAAAACCTCTATAGACCATGGGCTTAAGATAATTTATCAATATTTAAAAAAGAGCTAATTTTGTAAATTATAATTGAAATATAGGTTTTTATAGAGTATTTGAATATTAAATTTATATAAACTAAATTCTTAAAACTTATTATGTGTGGTATTGCTGGCTATATTGGCTTCAACGAAATTTCAAAAAAAACTGTACTAAATACTCTTGAGTTAATGAAAAATAGAGGACCCGACTCTCAAAATTTTAAAAAATATCAGCACAATAATTTTAATATTTATCTTTTGCATTCAAGGTTAAATATTATTGATCTAAGAAACTTAGCAAATCAGCCATTTATTGATGGAGATCATACTCTAATATTCAACGGTGAAATCTATAATTATATCGAACTAAAAAATGAATTAAAAAAAAAGGGTGTTAAGTTTAAAACAAAATCTGATAGTGAAGTACTTCTTAAAGCTTATATTTACTTTGGCAAAGAGGCCTTTAATAAATTTGAAGGCATGTGGAGTTTGGCTATATGGGATAATAAAAAAAAAGAAATTATATTATCTAGAGATCGATTTGGTGAAAAACCTTTATACATCTACAAAACTTTAAATGGATTTTTTTTTGGTTCAGAAATAAAGTTTATAAAATCTCTCTCAAACAAAAATTTTTCCATAAGCAATAAGCAGATATCCAGATATTTAATACAAGGTTATAAATCTTTGTATAAAGAGGAGGATACATTTTATAAAAAGATAAAACATTTTCCAAAAAGTTGTTTTTTAATTATTAATAAATCATTAAATGTAAATTTTAAAAAATATTGGCATTTAGAATATAGACCGAAACAAATTAAGATTGATGAAGTTATTAATAAAACGAAAAAATTATTAGATGAAAGTGTAAAATTACGACTTAGATCTGATGTGCCAATTGCATTTTCTCTGAGTGGTGGAATAGACTCAAATACATTGATTTATCTTGCAAGTAAGAGATTTAAGTCAAAGGTAAAAGCATACTCAATTTTAGATGCTGACATAGATTATAATGAAAAAAAATTTATAGACATTTCCAAAAAAGAATTAAATTTAGATATTGATTATATTAAGGTAGATTCAAATAATGCCTTCGGTCGATTAGAAGAACTTATTAATTATCATGATCAACCAATAGCAACAAGTAATTTTTTATTTCACAGCATTATAGCACAAAAGGCTCAACTTGATGGTTACAAAATATTAATTTCTGGTCAAGGTTCAGATGAATTGTTCACTGGATATTATGATCACACAATCCAATATCTTTATGAAACAAGAAATCATGATAATTATAAAAAAAATCTAGCTCACTGGAAAAGATATGTACTAAAAGATATTCAAAATCCAATTTTTCAAAACCCTAATTTATATATTGATAATCCAAGATACAGAGAGCACTTATTTGATCGTTCCGATCAATTAAAAAAATATCTTAAAGAAAAACATAAAAAAAATCTTATAGGAAAAAATATTGAAAAAAATTATTCTAAAAGTTTATTAAGAAATAGAATGATGAATGAATTATTTCATGAAGGTGTACCTGTTTGTTTGAATAACGAGGATATGAATTGTATGTATTACTCAGTTGAAAATAGATCACCATTTCTTGATTCTAAGTTGTGTGAATTTATGTACACTGTCCCAAGTGATTTACTAATGCAGCAAGGTTTTACAAAATTTATACTAAGAAAATCGATGGAAGGGTTAGTTAATAATAAGATTTTATTTAATAGAGTTAAAAAAGGATTTAATGTTTCTGTCAATTCATTTATCAATTTTGATCATGATTCTTTTAAAGAAAATTTTTTACAAAAAAGTAATCTAGCATTTGATTTTATTGATAGAAATAAATTAATTAATTTGATCAAATTTTCTGAAAATAGAAAAAAATATAGCAAGTTCTTGTTTAATTTTGTTAACACTAGTATTTTTTTAAAAAATTTCTAAATGAAGGTTAAAAAGTTAAATAGAAAATTTAAACCATCAAAACAATTTAATATTGTTATTAATGAAAAAGCAAAAATTTATTTACAAAATAATGAACAAATCACATTAGTTGATAAATTTAATAATGAGTATGATATTGTTAAGAAACCTTGGGGCTATTATTCAACGCCATCTATTAATAAACGATTATTAAAAAATAACTATCATGCTTATTTAGTGCAAAATATAAATAATAAAACTATTTTTTTATTTACTGTATTAAAAAATAAAAAAGAGATGATGAGAAAATATATTAAAAAAGTTGGAATTAAAATTTTAAGGCAAATTAAGTAAGGTTTTTATTATAACATGCGTAATCAATTATGCTTATATCTGGTTTAAAGTTTAATTTATTATCATTTTGAACCTGATCATATTCTATATATTTAAATTGAATATCTTGTTCTTTGAATAATTCAATTGGATGGTAATTTTCTGTATTTTTTTTAACAATAAAATTATCAGCCTCAAAATACTTACATAAGTTAATTAATTTTTCATTTCCGGTACCATTAATCTTTATATCTGATGAGAGATAAATTTTTTTTTCAATTCTAAAATAATCTAAAAAAAAATAAATAATTTCTAGATTCAAGTTAATTAATTTATCAAATTTTTTTTTATATATCATTTCTAGCCCCTCACTAAAATCATTGAAATATTTTGATTTTGCATAACTTTGACATATAGACATCCAATGTTTTCTTCTCCAGTTTTTTGAATAATCAATTTTTATTTCATTAATCTTTTGATTATTATTTTCAAAGTTAACAGGCACAGTCAAAAGTATTTCTTTGTCCATATTAAGTATTTTGTTTCTATTAAAAGAATTATTTTTTGAATATTGAACATCATCTAAAATGACAAATATATCAGCAATTATAATTCTATAAAAAAAATAATACCATGGTACGTAAGTTGGTTGGACACATCCTAGTATTTTCATTTTAATTAACTAACTTGTTAATATGTATTCTATAATTGATATTGCTTAATTTGTTTTTTACGACAATAAAAACTATTTTTCAAAGTAATTATATATTTGATTAATTCATACTTATGGGATAAGTATTCATTAGTTAATTTAACGATCTCTAAATTAATAATAAGTAACTTAAAAACTTTTTTTATTAAAAAATATGATTAACAATTGTTTGAGATTTTTCCTAAAATCTTCATTAAATATTTTTAGCAACAATTATCTTAATCATAAAAATATTATTTTAAAAATTCTTGGAGCCAAGATATCTAAAAAGGTATCAATTGCTAAAGATGTTTTTTTTAATCTCTCCAAACCTCAAAACTTAACAATTAAAGAAAATACTGTTATTGGAAAAAATACACTAATAAAAATAAGAGAAGATGGGAAATTAGTGATAAACAAAAATTGCTCTATTGAAGAAGACTGTAGAATAATAGCTGCTAGAGAGGGCACTCTAATTATTGGTGACTATTCTAATATTGCTTGCTCTTCTCATTTAATTTCAGGTGGAATACTTGAAATTGGTTCGAATACTTTAATCTCACCTTTCTGCTATATCTGTTCTTCAAAAATAAAAACCAAAAAAGGTGTAAATATAATGACACAAGATTACGAGCATGGCAAAATTATTATTGGTAATGATGTTTTAGTAGGAAGACTTGCCACCATTAAATCTGGCTGCAATATAAAAGATGGTACTATTATTGGATCTAATGC
>MDTF01006745.1_pt1 | contig 11349 bp, 11 predicted proteins | sample 811191 | NCBI WGS metagenome assembly MDTF01 (sample SAMN05326649, study PRJNA326480) | marine metagenome | isolation source: seawater | place: Southern Ocean | collected 2011
AAATTATGATAGCTTAGTTCTTTATTTTGCCTTAAAAGCATTTTAAATATTTATCATTTTTAATGAATATTAAACATAAAAAAATTACATATATTGCAGAGATTAATTTAAAATCAAATTCTGCTTACAAGCATCAGGTTTTAAAAATGTGTGATGCATTTTCTCAGAATAATTTTAAAGTAAAATTGTTTATAATAAATACTAATAAAATTAGTTTTAAAAAAATTAAAAAAGATCATTTATTGAAATCTAATTTTAATATAATTGGAATTTATAATTCAATAAATAATTTAAATATCACTACCAGATTATTTTTTGCGATGAGAATATTATCTTTATTAAAAAACAAAGATGAGATTATTTTTAGCAGAAGTGTGTTTACAAGTATTCTTTTGTCTGTACTTAATATTAAGAATATATTGGAAATTCACCAATTAAACTCTGGTTTCACTAATTTATTATTTAATTTTTTTAGAAAAAAAATCCTAAAAAACACAAAATTTGTTTTGATTAATAAAAATTTAAACAATTTTTTTTTACTTAGAAAAAATCAATTTATAGTTTCTGATGATGGTGTTGATTTAAAAGATTTTATAATTAAACAAAAAATTAAATATAAAAATAGCTGTGTTTATACTGGGAGTTTATTTCAAGGAAAAGGAATTGATATGATTTTAAGATTAGCAAAAAAACTTAATCATTTTAATTTTTATGTTTATGGTGATTTGTTAACAGCACCAAAAAAAGTGTTAAATGAATGTTTAAAATTGAAAAATATAAAATTATTAGGCCATGTAAAGTATTCAAAAATCCCTAATATTTTAAAATCACATAAAATCATTATCATGCCTTACTCAAAAAAAGTTTTTGGAAATCATAAATATGCTGACATTGGAAATTATATGTCACCTTTAAAGTTATTTGATTATTTAGCTGCAGGTAGAATCATTTTAGCTTCAGAAATTCAAAGTTATAATCATATTTTAAAAAACAATGTGAACTCAATTTTATGTGATCCTTCAAATTTAGATAAATGGTTAGAAGCATTTAAGAATATATCTAGAAATAAGATTAATTATAAAAAATTAAAAAAAAATTCAATGCAAATGGCAAAAATTTTTTCTTGGAAATATAGAATTAAAAAAATAACTAAATTTATAGAAAAATAATATTTAATGAAAAAAAAAATATTATATTGGTCTCCACATATTAATAAACAAGTAGCAACTGTTAAATCGGTCCTTAACTCTGCTTATTCATTGTCAAAATACAGTGATAATTTTAATCCTATTATAGTTAATGCATTTGGAGAGTGGGATGATTATTCAGAAAAATTTAAACAATTAAACATCGGTTCAATAAAAATTTTCAACTGGAATATTAAACAACCAATTAATGGTTTCTGGAAGAGTAGATTATTTTATATTTTATTTTCTATTGTAATTTTTTTACCACTATTAAGAATTATTAATAAAGAAAAGCCAGATTATGTCGTAATCCATCTTATAACAATCCCTGCTTTATTAGCATCTTTTTTCTTTAAAAATACTAAATTTATTTTAAGAATATCTGGCTTTCCTCAGCTTAACATTTTTCGAAGATCTTTATGGAAAATACTTTCTAAAAAATTACATTTAGTTTTTACACCCACTTTATTAACAAGAGATCTACTAATAAAAAATAAAATTTTTTCTCAAGACAAAATCTTTTTATTGAGAGATCCGATTGTAGAAATTAGTAAAATTGCCAAATTAAAAAAAGAAAATATTAACGATTTAGCAAATGACACAAAATATGTGATATCAATAGGCAGATTAACAAAGCAAAAAAATTTTGTATTTTTAATAAGGAGTTTTTCCCAATTAAGAAAAAAAATAAAAGATATCAAATTGATAATAATAGGTTCAGGTGAAGAAGAGCTTAGATTATTAAGTTTGATAGCAGAATATAAGCTTGAAAAATATGTAATATTAATGAAGTATAAAAAAAATATTTTCAAATATTTAAGCAATTCTATATTCTTTGTACTAACGTCAGAATGGGAGGATCCTGGTTTTGTACTTGTTGAAGCTGCTATCTGTAATAAATTAATTCTTTCTAGTAACGTAAAAAATGGTCCGATTGAATTTATAGACAATGAAAAAAATGGTATTTTGTTTAAAAAAAATAATTACAAAGATTTTGAAAAAAAATTTTTGTACATTCTTAATACAAGTGAGAAAATCTTAATAAAAAAAAAAATATCAGCAAAAATTAAAGCTAAAAAGTACACAATTTTTAGTCATTATCTTCAATTAGCCGAATATTTACAGGATTAATACAAAAACTTATCGATCAACAAAAAATATTTTTTTAGATTTTTATCAAAATCAAATCTATCTAAATTTTTATACCCTATTCTAATTCTTTTTGATTCTTTATTTATATTTTTTTTATATTTAATTATTAGCTTAGATAATTCTTTATAATCACCTGGTTTAAAAAGATCGCCAGCTTTGCCATTTAATAATATTTCTTTAGGTCCTGTTGGGCAATTAGTTGAAATTATAAATTTCTTTAGCACTTGTGCCTCTAATAGTACATTGGGCAAACCTTCATAAAGAGAAGAGAGTATAAACAAATCAGAAGAACGAATTAGGTTAAATGGATTTTTAGTAAAATTAATTAATTGAACATTTTGTTCTAATTTATTTGTATTAATAAAATTAATTAAACTACTTCTTTTTATCCCCCTTCCCACTATTAGTAGTTTAAAATTAATTTTATTTTTTACCAAATTAATAGCCTTAAGAAGAGTGATTTGATCTTTTTGATCAGTATATCTTCCAACATTAATTATATTCAGTTTTTGTTTATTAAATTTAATACTACATTTCTTTTTTGACTTTTTAATTATCTCATTTTTATTTAGTGGATTATAAATGCATGTAGTCTCTAAATTAAATTTTTTTTTAAACCTTTTTTTAAATTCATAACTGTTTACAATGATTTTATCAGCAAATCTAAAAATAGTTTTAAAAAAAAAATATTTGATAGCTCCCTGTGACCAACCGTCAGGAGCAGAATTAGATCTAACAATAATTTTTATTCCAAAAATTTTACATAATAAAGTACAATATATGTTTCCTTGGAAGCAAAAAACTAAGGTATTTCTATTCTTTAGGATTTCAATTGCTAATAACAAAAGGCCCAATAAAAATTTCTTACGTCTGCCTATGGTATCCCAGTAATTTGATTTTAAAGAAATAAATCTTATCTTTTTATTAAATTTTTTTTTAAAGTTATTTGATATTGTAATTAAAGAAATATCATTTATCTTGTTAGTAAGATAGTTTGAAATTATAAATAAGTTTTTCTCTACACCACCACCTTCAATAGAGGGCATAAAGAGGATAAGTTTTTTTTGTTTCATTGTCTTATTTAAAATTAATTAACTTTTTATAAATTATATAAACTTTATTTAATGAAAAAACAAAATACTTTGGTATCAATTTTAATTATTAACTATAATAACGAAAAATTTGTTTCTAGAGCAATTAATTCATGTTTAACACAAAATTATAAGAATATCGAGATACTGATTCATGATGATAAATCTATGGACGATTCTATTACACAAATTAATAAATTTAAGAAAAATAAAAAAGTTAAAATTCTAATAAATAAATCCAAAAAAAAAAACATTTCATCATTTGATGCCATGAATGGGTATCTTAATCTTTTTAAAAAATCTAAAGGCAAAATAATTTGCTTATTGGATAGTGATGATTTTTTTCATAAATCAAAAATTCAATTAATAGTAGATTATTTCGAGGTAAATCAAAATATACAGTTTGTGCAAAATTTGCCTATTATTAAATATAAAAAAAGTCTTTTCTATAAAATAAATAAAAACAGTTACTTTAGTTTTTGGCCATATTTAGCTCCTGAAAGTTGTATATCATTTAAAAAAAATTTTATGAATAATTTTATAAAAAAAAATAGACCTGTGTTTCAAAAATATAATTTAGTATGGCTTGGATTTAGATTGGGTGTTTATGCTTATTTTATTGAAAAAAAATTTGGATGTATGGAAAAAAACTTAACATATTATGAGAGTCTTGGAGAGTCTAGAAAATATTCTTTTATGAATCACAATTGGCTTTTTAGAAGAAAACAATCCTTTGAATATCTTAAAAAAGTTTCTAAGAAAAATATTAACAAAAATCTTGATTATTTTTTTACAAAATTCTTTTGTAGTCTGTTAAAGATAGTTGATTAAATATGAATAATAAAATTCTTTTTAACAAATTATTAATTAGCAAATTTGAAAAAAAATTTGTTAATCAAGTTATAGACAATCAAAAATTTACAGACGGAGAATTCCAAAATAAAGCAAAAAATTTAATTAGTAATATTATAAAATCTAAAAATGTAGAATTAACTCATAGTTGTTCAAGTGCCTTAGAAATATCTATGTTATTAATAGATTTAAAGCAGGGCGATGAGGTTATAATGCCGTCATATACCTTCACGTCAACAGCAAATGCTGTACTATTAAGGGGTGGTAAACCTGTTTTTGTAGATGTTTCTCCTAATGATATAAATTTGAACTACAAATTAGTAGAAAAAAAAATTAATAAAAAAACTAAAGCAATAATAGTTGTCCATTATGCTGGCATTGCTTGTGATATGAATGATTTTCTCAAACTTAAAAAGAAATATAAAATTTTTTTAATTGAAGATGCTGCACATGCTTTTCTTGGAAAATATGATAATAAATTTTTAGGTACGATTGGTGACTTTGGGGCGTTTAGCTTTCATGAGACAAAAAATTTTGTTGGTGGTCAATGTGGAGCACTTTTGATAAATAATTCTAAATATTTAAAGAAAGCTAAAATTATCCTAGACAAAGGAACTGACAGGTCATTTTTAGATAATAAAAAGAAATATTATTCATGGAAAGGAATAGGTTCAGAATATAGAGCAACAGAATTATCTTCAGCTTTATTATGTGGTCAGTTGAAAAATTATAAAAAGATATTTAATTCTAGAAAAATTATTTGGAATAAATATTTAAAAGAATTCTCACAAGTTAAATCAGATAAATTCTACTTGCTACAAAATCGGGATCTTTTAAAAAAAAGTGCTTACCATGTTTTCGCTTTAATTTTTAAAAGCTTAAAATATAGAGATAAATATATAGCTTTTATGAAAAAAAATAATATTTACTGTTATTTTCATTATTATCCACTTCATATGTCAAAATTTGGAAAAAATTTTAAATCTAACAACCTAAATGTTTCTGAAAATATTTATAATGGTCTAGTAAGATTGCCCCTATATCCATCACTAACTGATGAAGAATTAAATAGAATTATTTTAACTTCAAAAAAATTTTTTAAATTAATTTAGCTATTATAGAATCTTTTTTCAATGTGTTTATAAAGTAAAGCAGATACAATTATTGTAAGCATATAACAGGCTATAACTAAAATATTAGCTTCCATTAAATTTAAATCCAAGGCAATAATTCCATTATTATCTGTATATGTATCAACTTTGAAAAAAAATTTTAAAATATTATTTACAGACCAAAAAATAAACAAGTGAGACATATAAATGGAATAACTTATATTCCCCAAATAAACACAGAATCGATTACAAAGTATTTTTCCAAGATATGAATTCTCATTTAAGTCACACGAAAAGAAAATTAATAAACTAAAAATAATTGGTAAAGCTAATAAGTTATTATTTTTTAACTCAGTTATTGCAAAATAAGTAACAATTAGCAGGAATAAGCTTATTACATTTTTAAAAGAATTATAAAATTTTTTTTTATTACAAATTATATAAAAGTGGCAGAATAACATTCCCCAGTAAAAACTATATATACAATCCAAGAAAGACCTATAACCACTATATGACGCACCATAACTGAGTTGATCATTTAACCTAATCAAGGAAATTAAAAATATTATAAATAAATTTACTGTGATGTTAAATTTAAAAATAATAAAAATTGCAAATATTACATAAGTATAAAATTCAGCAGATATAGACCAGCTGGGTGTGTTAAAAGTGTAATCATATAAAAAAGTTTGTAACAAAAAAATGTTAGCAAAAAATGTTTTTAAATTGTTTTTTGTAAATGCTGAACTATTTACTGAAAAATTATATTCGTTTAGTAATATATATTTTGCCACTTCAATAAGAAGAAATAATATTAAAAAAAATAGATGTAATGGATATAACCTTAAAAATCTTTTTTTAATAAATAATTTAATATTTTCAAAATTTTTAATTTTATCCTGATAATTAAAATAGATAACAAATCCACTTAGACAAAAAAAGAAGTGAACAAAATAACCATTTGCAAAAGAGTGATTTACTAACGGAGAATTAACATCAAAATGAATAGCCGCAATCATTAAAGCTGCGAATGCTCTATACGTTTCTAGTGATAAAAATTTTTTTTTCATAAATTGTGTCTAATATAATTGAATAGTATAAAAAAAAATATAATTTAAATATTAATAAAAATAACAGATTGATAGTACACTTTATATAATGCCACTAATATCAATAATCATACCATACTATAAAAAAAAAGAATTCATATCTAGGTGCTTGAAATCTGTTTATGAGCAATCATATTCAAACTATGAAGTAATATTAATTTATGATGATGAAGATATAAAAGACTATCAATACATAATGTCTTTTAAAAAAATTTACAGAAAATTTCTTATAATTAAAAATAAAAAAAAAAGAGGAGCGGGGGAAGCAAGAAATATTGGTATCCAATTTGCGAAAGGTGATTACATAGCTTTTATTGATAGTGATGACGTTTGGCATAGAGAAAAATTAAAAGTTCAAATTACCCTAATGAAAAAAAATAACTGGGCAATTTCTCACACATCATATAAAATTATTGATAGGAATAATGTTATAACTAATACTAGAAGAGCAAGAAATCTAAACTTTGATAATTTAATAAAATCATGTGATATAGGTCTATCCTCCGTAATAATGAAAAAGTCATTATTTAATAATAAAATAAAATTTCCAAATCTAAAAACCAAAGAGGACTATGTATTGTGGTTAAAAATTGCAAAGAAAGGAATTATTATACAAGGTATTGGTAAAGTTTTAATGAAATGGCAAAAAAGTAATAATTCTTTATCATCAAATACTTTAAGAAAATTATTTGACGGTTATTCTGTTTATAAAATATATATGAATTTTAGTATTATCAGATCTTTTTATTCACTTTTAGTTTTATCATGTAATTTTATTGTAAAAAAAAATTCATGAAAATATATATTCCTTTACTTATTTTATCATTAATTTTTATATTAAATTTTTTTCTATTAAAATTTAAATTTTTATTAAGTAATACAGGTGATCAACATCAAAATTTTATAACTAAAAAAAATGTACCTCTTATCGGAGGTCTATTAATTTTTTTATCTTTTATACTCATATTAAGTAATAATTTGACACTTATTCTAAGCTCTTTTTTAATATCAGTTTTTTTATTAGGAATATTTTCTGATATTAAGTTAGTAGCCTCAGCAAATAAAAGATTAATTTTGCAATCCATTATTATTTTTATTTTTTTTTATATGTCAGACATAAGGCTATCAGAAACTGGAATTAAAATACTAGATGAACTAAATAATTTTTATTTATTTAATTATTTGTTTGTTAGCTTTTGTTTAATTATATTAATAAATGGAAGTAATTTTATTGATGGTCTTAATGGTCTATGTTTAGGATATTATTTGTTGATAATTTATTTTATCTTAGAGAATAATTTTAATTTTACTTTTTTTAATGGTGATAAGAATTTAATAATATTTACCTTATCTTTGTGTGTAATATTATTTTATAATTTTTTAAATAAACTTTTTATTGGAGATAACGGGTCATATATATTAGCTGTTTTATTGGGAATAAGCCTAATACAAATTTACAACGAAAATAATTCAATATCTTCTTTTTATATTATTTTATTATTGTGGTACCCATGTTTTGAGCTTTTATTCTCAATGCTCAGAAAATTTAAGCTTAAAGTATCAGTAATGGATGCTGATAATAGTCATTTACATCATTTAATTTTCTATCTTTTTATTAAGAAATACAAATTAAAAAAATTATTAGCGAATAATCTAACAAGTTTAATAATACTAGCATTCAATTTTATTTTATTTAATGTAGCTTCAATTGATATCTATAATTCAAACAAACAATGCGCATTAATACTTTTTTCTATTATCTTATATATTGTGCTTTATTATAAACTTGATTATTGGAAAAAAACTAATCAAAAAAAAAAATATAAAAGTATTTAAAGTTAAAATATTGTTTAGGAAGACATTTGAACATATTTGCGTTAAAAAAACAGAATATTAAATATGAAAAAAAAAATTGCTTTAATATTTGGAGTAACTGGTCAAGATGGTTCTTATTTAGCTGAACTGTTAATTAAAAAAGGTTATATCGTGCATGGTGTTAAAAGAAGGTCCTCGTCTTTAAACACTAAAAGAATTGACCACTTATATCAAGATCCACACGAACCAAATAGGAATTTTATTTTACATTATGGTGATATAACAGACTCTTTGTCTGTATCGAGTATAATTAAAAATATAAGACCTAATGAAATTTATAATTTAGCTGCACAGTCTCATGTAGCAGTTTCATTTGAAGTTCCAGAATATACAGCTAATGCAGATGCGATTGGTGCATTAAGAATCTTAGAAGCTATAAAATTTCACAAGTTTGAAAAAATAACAAAATTTTATCAAGCAGGAACTTCAGAAATGTTTGGAAAAGTTAAAGAAGTTCCTCAATCAGAAAAAACTCCTTTTTATCCAAGAAGTCCTTATGGTGTTGCAAAAGTATATGCACATTGGATTACAGTAAACTATAGAGAAGCTTACAAAATATTTGCTTGCAATGGAATATTATTTAACCACGAAAGTCCAGTAAGAGGAGAAACTTTTGTTACAAGAAAAATTGTTGTTGGATTATGTAAAATTAGCAAAGGACTTCAAAATAAATTATTTCTTGGAAATTTAAATGCAAAACGAGATTGGGGACATGCCAAGGATTATGTAGAAGTAATGTGGAAAATGTTACAAAAAAAAACCCCATCAGACTACGTTATTGCTACAGGTAAACAGTATACCGTTAAACAATTTGTTGAATTTGTACTTAACGAACTGAAAATTAAATATTATTGGAAGGGAAAAGGAATTAAATCAAAATGCTATGACTCTAAAAATAATTGCATAATAGAATGTGATAAAGAGTACTTTAGACCATTAGAAGTTGACACACTATTGGGAAATTCTAAAAAAGCTCAGAAAGAATTAAAGTGGAAGCCAAAAACTAATCTAAAAACGTTAGTTAAAGAAATGGTAAATTCCGAGCTCTTAAAATTATAAATTATTAATGATCAATTCAAATTCCAAAATATATGTAGCTGGCCATAAAGGTTTAGTTGGAAGTGCGATCTTAAGAAAACTTAAAATAAAAGGTTTTAAGAATATTATTATTAGATCAAAAAAACAGCTCGATTTAAAAAATCAAGCAAATGTTTTAAAATTTTTAAAAAAAAATAAACCTGACTTTATTTTTATAGCAGCAGCAAAAGTAGGGGGAATTTATTCTAATAATAAATATAAAGCTGAATTTATTTATGATAATTTGATTATACAATCAAATTTAATTCATTCTGCATACTTATCTGGGATAAAAAACTTAATATTTCTGGGTTCTAGTTGTATTTATCCTCGTAATTGTAAGCAACCAATTAAAGAAGAATACCTTTTAACAGGGAAGCTCGAAGAAACTAACGATTCCTATTCTATTGCAAAAATTGCAGGAATTAAGATGTGTGAAAGTTATAATACTCAATATAAAACAAATTATAAGTGCCTAATGCCTACAAATACTTTTGGACCAAATGATAATTATAACACAATGAATTCACATTTTTTTCCTGCATTGATAAAAAAAATACACAATCTAAAAATACAAAATAAAGAAAAATTGATACTATGGGGAAACGGGCTGGCTAAAAGAGAGGTTATTTATGTTAATGATCTAGCTGATGCCTGTATATATTTTATGAACAAAAAAATTAAAGAGACTTTTGTTAATATCGGCTCTGGTAAGGATTATACAATTAAACAATATGCAAAGATTATAATAGATAACATTAGACCAAAAATAAATATTAAAATTGAATATGATTTGTCAAAACCAAATGGGACTCCTAGAAAAGTTTTAGATATAAAATTAGCAAGTAAATATGGATGGAAATCTAAAACGAATTTAAATCAGGCAATTTTAGAAACATATAAAAGTTTCTTAAGTCAAAAAGTATGAAAAATATTATAGTAATTACTGGTGGTGCTGGATTTGTTGGCTCTAATTTGATAGAATTTTTAATTAATAAAACAAAACTTAAGATAATAAGTATTGATAATTACTCCTCAGGCAATAAAAAAAATCATATTCAAGATAAAAGAATAAAATATATAAACTCTAACACTAAAGATATTTCAAAGACTTTAAATCTGTATAAAAAAAAAATTAATGCAGTTTTTCATTTTGGAGAATTTTCAAGAATATATCAAAGCTTTCTCAAAATGAATGAATGTATTAATTCAAATACAATTGGCTCTCATGAAGTATTTAATTTTTGTTTGCTAAATAAGATAAAGCTTATTTATTCAGCCACATCTGCAACTATTGGTAATAAAGGAGGTGACAAAAATTTATCACCCTATGCATTTACAAAAGCTAAAAACCTTGAAATGTTAGAAAATTTAAAAAAATGGTATAAATTTAAATTTGAAATAGTTTATTTTTATAATGTTTATGGAACAAGACAAGTTCGCACTGGAAGTATGGCTACGGTAATAGGAATTTTTGAAAAACAGTTTGAAAGCAACAAGCCCCTAACAGTTGTCAGACCTGGCACACAGTCTAGGCGCTTTACCCATATAAATGATACTATTAAAGTTTGTTATCAGGCGTGGAGAAAAAATAAATCAAGACATTACAGTATTTCTAATAAAAAAAGTTATACAATTATTCAGGTTGCAAAATTGTTCAAATCAAAAATTAAACTACTACCTTCAAGAAGGGGGGAAAGGTATGCCTCAGCATTAACAAATATGAATTTATCTAATAAAGTTTATAAAATATTTGGAAAGCATGATTTGAGAGATTATATAGAGAATATTGTTAAAAAAGCTTAGTAAGAGTATAATTCATTGTTTACAAAGTCTTTTATTTAGGTATAACACTCTCGCCGGTGATTATTGCGAAGGGGTTATACCCGATCCC
>MDTF01009383.1_pt1 | contig 11349 bp, 11 predicted proteins | sample 811191 | NCBI WGS metagenome assembly MDTF01 (sample SAMN05326649, study PRJNA326480) | marine metagenome | isolation source: seawater | place: Southern Ocean | collected 2011
AGGCAAGACTTTAGCCTACATGGTGGCCTGCTTGCCGATTGCTAAAGCACTGAATAAAAAGCTGGTGATTTCCACTGCCACCATAGCTCTGCAAGAGCAAATTGTGCAAAAAGACCTGCCCGCTCTTAAAAAACATGGGGGTTACGACTTTGATTTTCAGCTCGCTAAAGGTCGGCGCCGATACCTATGTGTATCAAGGCTTGATCAAGCACTCTCACAAAATGCATCGATTGACCCCACCCAAGCCTTGTTCGAGGATGAGCTCGCTGTTAAACTGGACGAAAAACAGCATGCTTTGTATAAAGATATGGTGGTGCAATTAGGTAGTAATAAGTGGGATGGTGACCGTGATGCTTGGAAAGATGCTCTGCCAGAAGATTATTGGCGTCCAGTTACAACAGACCACAAAGGTTGTACTAATCGCCGCTGCAGCCATCTTAGTCAGTGCCCTTTTTTTAAAGCAAGAGATGGTTTAGAGCAGGCTGATTGCATTGTCACTAATCATGATTTGGTGCTGGCAGATTTAGTTTTAGGTGGTGGAGCCATTTTACCTTCCCCTGAGGACACGATTTACATCTTTGATGAAGGTCACCATTTGGCGGGAAAAACCCTCAAGCAATTTACTCACCAACAAGGCATACGGCAGTTAAGCCGATGGTACGGGCAAACACGCACGGGCTTAAAAAAGTTTGTTAAAGAATGGAAAGGTGGCGGCCAAGGCGCAAAACTCAGTATGCAGGCGCAAGAGCATGTGCAAACTCTAGAGCAACAGTTGGTAAGCTTAGAACAATTTTTGGACCAGGCAGCGTTTAGGCCCCAAGACGGTTATCAGCAACAAGAAAATTATCGATTTCCCCAAGGTATAGTGCCTGCAGAACTGGTGCAGATCAGTCACGACATGGGCCTTAGTAGTGCTCGTTTAGCGCGTGATTTAGGTAGTTTACATAGCCTCATGGATGATGTTGTTAAGGGTGACCAAAATGGTTTACCCAAAGATCAGGCAGAGAATTACTGGGCAGCGTTTGGCGTACTGCAACAAAATGCAGAGCAACAGCTTGGGCTATGGCAAGCCTATGCTAAGGTAGATCAGGAGGGTGAGGTACCTATGGCGCGCTGGCTGCAGTATTGGCAAACGCCAGAACGGGTAGACTTAGAAATGTCAGCAAGCCCTATAATGGCTGCCCAACTGTTACAAAAAAATCTATGGCAACGTTGTTATGGTGCGCTATTAACATCGGCAACTTTGACTGCCTTGGGGCGCTTTGATCGGTTAATTACCCACGCCGGGATTAACCTTCATAGCACTATGCTGGCGGTTCAGAGCCCCTTTGATTTCGCTAAATCTCAAATTTGTGTGCCGAAAGAGGCCATTGAACCAGGACCTGAAGCAATGTTTGTGGAGCAGCTTATTATTGGCTTAAAGGCCCAGTTAAATCAAGCTGAGGCAAGCTTAGTGTTGTTTACTTCGCGGCGGGTTATGCAATTGGTGTTCGAAGGTATAGGTGACCTTTGGCAAGGTTTAATCTTACAGCAAGGTGAGTCTTCTAAGCAGCGGATTTTGGATCAGCATAAACAGCGCATTGATGAGGGCGAAGGCAGCGTTTTATTTGGCTTGGCAAGTTTTGCTGAAGGCATCGATTTACCGGGTGATTATTTGAAACACGTGGTGATTACACGGTTGCCCTTTACGGTGCCAGATCGTCCAGTTCCCTCAGCCTTAGCGGAATGGATCGAAAAGTCTGGGGGCAATAGCTTTGCGGAGCTGTCAGTGCCAGAAGCAAGTGTTAGGCTAGTTCAGGCAACGGGCCGCTTGTTGCGCAAAGAAGATGATCAAGGCCGCATTACCATTTTAGACAAACGCATCGTTAGTAAACGCTATGGCCAACAGCTATTGCACGCTCTACCCCCTTATAACAGGCGTTTTGGTTAATTAACCAACTTCTAGGCTAAGGTATTTTGTGTAATGGAGTTAAACTCTCTATACTGCCATGATGTAGTTCATCTTACTGGGGCAAGTAGGCCTCTCAATGGAAAAACACCTTGAAATCAAATGATTCAAAAGCCACTGACCAGAGCTGGTCGCTGGACGATTTTGTCGTCCCACAAGAGCAAGGCAAAACACGCTTTCATGATTTAGATTTACCCGACCAAGTAATGCAGGGTGTAGCCGCACTTGGCTATGAATATTGCAGTCCAATCCAAGCGCTGACCCTACCTGAGTCTTTAAATGGTAAAGATATTACGTGTAAGGCGCAGACTGGTTCTGGTAAAACTGCTGCGTTTTTGCTGGGTATTATTACTGATTTTTTAGATTTTCCGATTGAAGGTCCGCGTCGCTTGGGCACGCCAAGGGCGCTCATAGTGGCTCCAACACGCGAGCTAGTCATGCAAATTGCCAGCGACGCTGAAGACCTAACTCGCTTCTGTGACGTCAACGTACAGCAGCTGGTTGGTGGCATGGACTTTGAAACTCAACAAAAGCAATTACAAAGACAGCATACCGACATTATGGTAGCGACTCCGGGAAGATTGTTAGATTTTTGCCGTCGAGGCCATGTTAACCTACACGAAGTCGAAGTGGTTGTTTTGGACGAAGCAGATCGCATGCTGAGTATGGGTTTTATTCCTGACGTGCGTGCCATTATTCGCCAAACACCAAAAAAAGAGGATCGCCAAACTTTATTGTTTAGTGCCACTTTTAGCGAGCAAATATTGCGTTTGGCCGAGCAGTGGACTTTTGAACCTGTGCATGTCGAAATTGAATCAGATGAGCTGGCCTCAGCTACAGTAGACCAACGTTTTTATTCGGTGGCTCGTGCTGATAAGTATAAAGTCTTGCTCAATTGCCTCAAAACCATGGGTGTGGAGCGGGCGATTGTATTTGCCAACCGACGTCATATTACCCGTGATTTAGCGGAAAAGTTGCAAAAAGATGGCATAAAAAGTGCGCTTCTGTCGGGTGAGGTTGCACAACTTAAAAGGGTTAAGACCCTTGAGCGATTCCGCAGTGGTGATACCCCCATCTTAGTTGCTACAGACGTTGCTGGACGAGGTATCCACGTGGATGGTGTAAGCCATGTTTTTAATTACGACTTGCCAGAAGAGCTAGAAGATTATGTGCATCGCATTGGGCGCACAGGTCGGGCTGGGGCTTCAGGAATCTCTATTAGTTTTGCTTCGGAAGATGATGCGTTTATTATGCCCGATTTAGAAAAAATGTTGGGCAAACTTTTAGATTGTGAGCCAACCCCTAGGGAATTACTCGTGTAATAGGACTTTTAATGAAGGTTAAACATCAAGTAACAGTCATTGGCGGAGGTAGCTTTGGCACCGTGTTAGCTAATATTGTTGCTCATAATGGCTTCCCAGTGCGTTTGTGGTTAAGGGATCAAGAACTGGCCGAAGAAATTCGCCAGACGCGTGTTAACTCTCGCTATGTGCCAGGTTTGCAGCTGCATAAAGCACTTGAAATAGTCACTGAATTTAGTAGCTGTATTAGTGATGCAGATAGCCTTATATTTTCTGTGCCTAGTAAGGCCTTTAGAGGTGTGTTGGAGCAAGTTAAAACCTTTATTAAGCCTCACCAGCATCTTGTGACGACAGCAAAGGGTATCGAGCCGAATAATTTCCTATTGATGAGTCAAGTCTTAGAACTCTACTTTCCCAATAATCCTATCGGTGTAGTCAGTGGTCCTAATTTGGCCAAAGAAGTGGCTGCTGAGCAACTAACGGGCACCGTGATCGCAAGTCATAGTGAGGCTCTGCGTTTGCAGGTGCAGGATATACTGCAATGTCATTTTTTTCGGGTGTATGCGAGTAACGACCCTTATGGTACTGAGTTGGGTGGTGCGCTGAAGAACATCTATGCCATTGCCGCAGGCTTAGGCGCTGCTTCGGGCATGGGAGAGAATACTCGCAGCATGCTGTTAACCCGCAGTTTGGCCGAAATGAGCCGCTTAGCAGTGCACATGGGGGCTAACCCTATGACGTTTTTAGGTCTAGCTGGGGTGGGTGACCTAATCGTTACTTGTATGTCTCCTTTAAGTCGAAATTACCGAGTGGGTTTCGCTTTAGGCCAAGGTAAAGCTTTAGATGAGGCGATTGCCGAATTGGGAGAGGTGGCAGAAGGTGTGAATACTTTGGCTTTGGTAAAGAAAAAAGCGGATCAACTGCAGGTGAATATGCCTCTGGTGGATGGTCTTTATGCTTTGGTTTATGAAGGTGCTGATGTGACCTTTGTGGCCCAATCACTCATGAGCCGCGATCAAAATTCAGATGTTGAGTTTGTGCTAAAACGCAGTTAATCACTTGAAATATGGGTCAACTGCCCCTATGTTAAAAACATCGGTGATAAAGGAGCAAAATCTATGCAGGCATTAAAAAATAATCTTACCTCAGAAGCCTTTTGGCTGCGCTTAGTATTTATGCTGCTAAACTTAGTGTTGGTCGAAATTGCAGCGTCAATATTGGTTTTGTTGGTAATTTCCCAATTCTTGTTTCGCTTGTTCAATGAAGTCAGTCACCAAAGTTTACTTGGGTTTAGTAATAGCTTAGGGCGTTTTATTCTGCATAGCTACCGCTTCTTATCTTACCAAACCGAAAGCAAACCTTTTCCTTTTAACGATTGGCCAGTAGCAGAGGACTTACCCAAGGCCGAAGATTAATGAAGTTACTGCTGATGTATCATGGTGAGGCTAGTTTTGATGCCGCCGTGGATGCACAGCGCATAATGACCTCCAATGGCAGATCGGCTGTCATACAGCAAAGTCAAAACGCATCTGTGCCCTGGCATGAGTTGACTAGTATGTGGCTTAGCCCATACGTAAGGACCCAACACACGGCGTCTTTGTCACTAGAAAACTATGCACATAAAGGGCACCAGTTAAAACTCCAGAGGCTAGATTGCCTCACCCCACACGGAGCTATTGAACAAGTTGAGGAATTCCTTTTGCAGCAAGAGGGTGAAGGCATTGTTCTAATTACACACCAACCCTTAATTAGTGGCTTGATGGGCCACTTTTGTCACCCTGATGAGTATTTAGGAGCCCCGATGATGCCCGCTTCTATGGCTTTACTAGAAGGTGAAGTAGCCACAGCAGGGTGTCTTAAATTGACACATTTATTTCATTTATAAGGTAAAAAAACATGGCGATTTTTTCTCGTTCAAGATTCAAGGTCTGCGCTTTACTTAGTTGGCTTTGTATTTCTTTAGGCGCCCAAGCAGAGGCGCCTCTTAGTATTACTAAAACCAGTCAACTGATTAATCAGACGCAAATAAATACACCCTATTACACTTTGCCCACTAGTGCGATACGCAAGGTTAATGGCGTGATTGCTGCAGAATATAATCTGTTCTTGTCAGGTCAGCTGACTAGCTATACCTGGCAGATGACTCCAGGCCTAAGTGCTAAAATAGCCCATGATAAAGCCCTAGGTGAACTGACCATGCAGTCTGCGCAGGTACTCTTTCAATGTGAGGGCAGACTGTGTGGGTCTAGTAACCAATGGGCCAATCAGGTGTTTGGTGAATCCCGTTTATACGGTTTAGATAATCAGCAGGCCTACGCTGTGTTGAAACAAGATACGCCTGAGGGTCCAATTTATTACGCCCTTTACAGCACTCAGCGGGGTAATAAAAAGGTGTTTTTGCAGCTAGAGATGATTCAGGAATGACAAGGTACTTAGACCAATAAAGAATCCTACAGTAGCCCTGGTTTTAGGCAGTGGTGGGGCCCGAGGTAACACCCATATTGGGGTCATTCAAGTGTTAGAAGAAAATGGCTTTGACATTGCTAGTGTGTCAGGCTGTTCTATGGGCTCGGTAGTGGGTGGGTATGTATGCGGCGGGTCAGTTACCTGCGTTCACCGAATGGGTTTCAGGGCTATCACGCTTTTACGTATTTCGTTTAGTGGATATGTCGCTCTTGTCCATGGGTGCTATTCGGGGTGAAAAAGCCTATGCCATACTCGAAGATCTAGTAGGTAACCAATTGATTGAAGATCTTTCCATACCTTTTACCGCGGTTGCTACAGATTTAGTTAAGCGGCAAGAAGTTTGGTTTCAATCTGATTTGCTCATGGATGCTTTAAGAGCCAGTGTGGCAGTGCCTGGGATGATTATGCCAGTGACAGAAAAGTATCGGTTTTTAGTTTATGGGGGTTTGCTTAACCCAGTGCCCATCATGCTCACAGTAGCCGATCAGGCAGATTTAATCATTGCCGTGAATCTAAACACCAATGCAGTCAATTCAGCGCTAGTATTAGCCTCTAGAGGGGGCAGCTCAAAAAGTCAGCGCAGTCATCTGCAATGGAACAAGATGGAGATGTTCAATCAATGTTTTGAAACTATGCAAGCGACTATGGAAAAATACAAAATGGCAGGTTATGAACCTGATGTGGAGATAAAAATTGACCGCAAAGCCTGCAGTTTTTTTGAACTCTATAGAGCCAAAGAAATGATACAAATTGGCCGTCAAGCAGTGCTAGAGGCGCTGCGGGTTAAGCAAAAAATTTGATTAGGAACTAATTAAGGTTAAAAACTCTGCTCGTGTTCGGGCATCTTCGCGCAACTTTCCAAGCAGACAAGAGGTTTTCATACTGGCATTTTGCTTTTGTACGCCGCGCATCATCATACACATGTGCTGCGCTTCTATTACTACGCCTACACCCTTAGCGTCGGTTACTTGCATAATAGTGTCAGCAATCTGTTTGGTCATGTTTTCTTGGATTTGTAAACGCCGGGCAAACATATCTACAATGCGCGCCACTTTGGATAAACCCAGTACTTTGCCTGACGGCAAATAAGCCACATGACACTTGCCGATAAATGGCAGTAGATGGTGTTCGCAAAGAGAGTAAAGTTCTATATCCTTCACTATCACCATTTCTTCACTATCCGATGGAAATAGAGCGCCATTAATGACCTCATCAAGGTTCTTTTCGTAGCCGTTATTAAGAAATTTAAAGACTTTAGCTGCCCGCGCTGGGGTATCCTTTAAGCCTGAGCGATTGATATCTTCGCCAATGCTGGTAAGGATTTTTTCGTATGCTTTTTCCATGGAACTTCTCGCGGCTAATTGTGTTGCTTTGCTGTTTAACTGGCCCATTATAAAACAGGGATTAATTTTTACGCGCACAATACGTGATGCGTTAGCTAAGGTAAAGGTTTAACCATCTATATTACGCTCTTTTTTGAGACTTTTTAAGTAATACGTAAAGCGCACCCGTGCCACCGTCTTTAGGCAGGGCAGAGCTAAATGCTAGCACGCCATCAAGTTGTTGCAACCAGTGGTTCACGTGGGACTTAATTAAGGCTTGGCCAGCACCGCGTAGCTCGCCATTTTCATCTTGATAAACAGCCCCAGCTTTACCGTGCACAATAAGTAAGCAACGGTCACCTTCGGCTTGACCATGGCGAACTGCATTCCATACTGAGTCCCTCGCTGCCTCTACTGTGTAGCCGTGCAAATCCAGAGTTATGGTGGGGCGCATATGCCCGTTGCTGAGCCTACGCAGGCTCCCACCGTCAAGCCCAACTCGGGAGTAGGTAATGCTCTGTTCAGATTCAATTAATTCAAAACCCTGCTCACCAAGGGCAGCTCTTTCCTGTACTGTTTTGATGGCAGCAGCCCTGCGGGTGGCCCTACTTTGGGCATCTGCGCCTCTGGGGGCTGGAGTAGTTTGACGACCGATTTTCTTTAACGCTGACACTTCACCTAGCTCGGCTCTAAAGTCAAACTTTGCTTTTGGGTCTGGAGCATCCTGATCCGAGGAAGAATTCATGCTTGATTAGGCTTTTGAGTTTTCGTTGTGACATGTTATCGGGAGCAGGCTTAGCTTACAATGGCGCCATTGAATTATTGCCGTTAAATTGCCCATGACTACTAGCCTATCACAAGCCATAGACGCAGCTGAAGCTGCTCTTATTGAAGCTCAAGTTCATTTTGGCCATGGCACTGATAATGCTTGAGATGAGGCCGTTTTTTTAGTTCTGGGGGCCTGTGGTTTACCGCTGGAAACCCAGGCAGATCAATTACAAAAGCTGCTTACTAAGGAGCAGTTACTGCGAGTAAAAGACTGGTTAGCTAAGCGCACTGAGCAACGCCTGCCTTTACCCTATTTATTGGGTGAAACTTGGTTTGCAGGTATACCTTTTAAGGTGAGTGAAGATGTCATTATTCCGCGTTCTCCTATGGCTAAATTAATTGCTAACCATTTTTCCCCCTTTTTAAAGCAAAGCCCAAAAACGGCTCTAGATCTTTGTTGTGGCAGTGGCAGTGGCAGTGGCTGTATTGGTATTGCGCTAGCCTTGCATATGCAAATTCCTCAAGTGGACATGGTGGATATCGCCACAGCAGCGTTATTACTGAGTCAGAAAAATATTAATGAGCATAATATGGCTCATCAAGTGCAGGTGTTTAAGGCTGATTTATTTTCTGGTTTGCCTGCACACAAGTATGATTTGATCGTTAGTAATCCACCCTACGTTGATGCTGAGGACTATGATGATATGCCTGCCGAGTTCTCCCATGAGCCAAAACTAGCGTTAGTTTCAGGTTTTGATGGTCTAGACCTTACCGCCGCCATGCTGGCACAACCAGCAGACTGGATGTCAGAACAAAGCCTTTTGGTGATTGAAGTGGGTAATAGTGAAGTTGCACTGCAACAAGCTTTATCTAAGATACCTTTTATGTGGCTTGATTTAAGTTTAGGTGGGAATGGTTTTTTTTGCCTTACAGGGAGTCAATGTCACCAGTATCAAGCCCGGTTTAAGGCATGGCAACTAGGGCGTGCGTGAGTCTATTGATTGCGGTTGAGTCCATTAACCAGCTATAATTTAGTCTATTAAATTCTAGAGTAATAAGTCCATGTCTGGTAATACCTTTGGTAAGTTATTTACAGTCACTACTTTTGGCGAAAGCCACGGCCCAGCCTTAGGTGCGACCATCGATGGCTGCCCTGCGGGCATTGAACTTACAGAGGCTGATCTGCAGTTTGACTTAGACCGTCGTAAACCTGGCAAATCAAGGCACACCACCCAGCGCAGAGAAGCAGACCAAGTGCGTATCTTGTCGGGTGTGTTTGAGGGCCGAACAACGGGCACTCCCATTGGTTTAATGATCGAAAATACAGATCAGCGATCAAAAGACTATGGCAATATAAAGGATCAATTTCGTCCAGCACATGCTGACTACACCTATATGCATAAGTATGGCATCCGTGATTACCGCGGTGGGGGCCGCTCATCAGCTCGTGAGACCGCTATGCGTGTTGCGGCGGGTGCAGTGGCTAAAAAGTTTCTGGCAGGCCATGGCATTGCTATTAATGCCCATTTATCCCAACTGGGTCCCATTAAATTAACCTGCCCTGAACCACATATTGTGAATGATAATCCATTTTTTTGCGGCCAAGCTGATAAGCTAATGGAGCTTGAACAATTTATGGATGCCTTACGTAAGTCGGGCGATTCTATAGGGGCCCAAGTGACTGTGGTTGCAACGGGCGTAGCTGCAGGTATTGGTGAGCCAATATTTGATCGTTTAGACGCTGAACTAGCCCATGGGTTAATGAGCATTAATGCTGTTAAAGGGGTTGAAATAGGGGATGGTTTTGAATCTGTGGCTCAACGTGGCACGCAACATCGTGATGAAATGACACCTGATGGATTTTTGTCTAACCATGCCGGTGGAATTTTAGGCGGTATTAGTAGTGGTCAAGATATTATTGCTAGAATAGCTCTAAAACCGACTTCAAGTTTACATCTGCCCGGCCAATCTATTGATCTTCAAGGTAATGCTGTAGAGGTAATTACTAAAGGTCGGCATGACCCTTGTGTGGGCATTCGTGCTGCACCTGTAGCTGAAGCGATGATGGCGTTGACTGTAGTGGACCACTTTCTGCGTCAACGGGGTCAAAACGGCACGATTCAATATGATCTTCCTACTATTAAATGACCTTGACTAGATCATACCCCATGAAAGTTCTGCAACGAGTGCTTTTGCCTCTCGTGTGGGTCACACTTTTAACTTTTATGAGTACTTTTTCAATAGCGGACAGTATCCGCCTTGCAACAACTACAAGCACCTATAACTCAGGCCTACTGGATTATTTGTTAATCCATTATGCCAAAGTGAGTAATACTGAGCTGCAGGTCATTTCTGTGGGCACAGGTAAAGCTTTAAAAATGGGTGAGAATGGTGATGTGGATCTAGTAATGACCCATGCACCGTCGGCTGAGGCACGTTTTATTGAACAAGGCTTTGGGATTGAGCCCCGCCAAGTGATGCACAATGACTTTGTGCTAGTGGGTCCCAAAGAAGATGCAGCAAAAGTGAGTGTAGCGCGCACGGTGACGGCCGGTTTATCTCTTATTATGGCTTCTAACCAACGCTTCATCTCCCGGGGTGATGATTCAGGCACCCACAAAAAAGAATTACAACTTTGGCAGCACTTGGGTGCCTTGCCGGTGTTTGAGGGTTATCTGGAGTCTGGCCGTGGTATGGGCCACAGTTTACAGATGGCGTCTGAAATTGGCGCTTATACTCTGACTGACCGGGGTACTTGGTTGGCACTAAAAAATAAGCTTGAACTGCGCTTGGTACTTGAAAGTGATCCTCGGTTAATTAATCCCTACCAGGTAATGTTGGTTAACCCTGAGCGTCATAGGCACACTAATATTAAAGCGGCTCGAGAGTTTGCCCAATGGATGCTCAGTTATGCAGGCCAAGAGGTGATCGGAAATTTTCGCATTAATAATGAGGTATTATTTGTGCCTTCAGCTAAATAAGCCATACCATGAGTGATTTTTGGACTACATTTAGCTCCGCCGTTGCCCAGCTCGTAAGTGGGGACCTTGCCTTGTGGGGTATCGTAGGAGTATCTTTTAGTGTGTCAGCCAGTGCCTTGCTCATCGCCTTGCTGCCGGCCTTAAGTGCGGGTTTTATGCTCGCCTATTTCCGCTTTCCTGGGCGTTGGGTTGTTATTAGTATGCTCAATAGTTTATTGGCTGTGCCTACGGTAGTGGTAGGGCTAGTGTTGTATATGCTCTTGTCCCGGGCTGGCCCCTTGGGGGATCTCAATTTACTCTTTACCAGGCCAGCCATGATTATTGGTCAGATTCTTCTATGCTTTCCGTTACTTGTCGCCATGAGTTTAAGTGCCTTTCAGGCGGCAGACCATCGGGTCTTAGAAACTGCCAAAACCCTAGGTGCTAATCCATGGCAGGCCTTCGTTACATTATTATTTGAAGTGCGTTTTGCGTTACTGGCAGCAGTGGTCACAGCCTTTGGGCGTATTATTGCAGAAGTGGGAAGTGCCATGATGGTGGGTGGCAACATATTGCATCACACC
>MDTF01004485.1_pt1 | contig 11347 bp, 10 predicted proteins | sample 811191 | NCBI WGS metagenome assembly MDTF01 (sample SAMN05326649, study PRJNA326480) | marine metagenome | isolation source: seawater | place: Southern Ocean | collected 2011
TGTTCGTATAAATTCATAATTGTTCTTTAATAAAAAGTGAGGATATACTATTATAACAATTGAATTACAACACTTAAAACCATGATAAAATTTAGATAATTAAATGTTTTCTGTTATTTTTCCAGGTCAAGGCTCACAATTAGTTGGAATGGGCAAAGATTTTCATGACAAACATAGCCTAGTTCAAGACTTATTCAAAGAGGCTGATGATACACTTGGTTTTTCGTTATCAAATCTTATTCTTAACGGACCTAAAGAAGACTTAGATTTAACTGAAAATACTCAGCCTGCAATATTTTTAATAAGCTACTCAATATTTCGACTAATTAAGGAGGAATTTAATATTAATCTAAATAAAGCAAGTTTTTTTGCTGGACATTCTTTAGGAGAATATTCAGCACTAGCTTCAGCAGGTGCATTATCATTTTCAGATACTTTAAAAATATTAAAGACAAGAGGAAAGGCCATGCAAAGCTCAGTACCAAAAGGTGTCGGTGGGATGGTCGCAGTGTTGGGTTCCGAAGTTGAAATAATAGAAAATTTTATTGAAGAAAATAAAACTAAATATGAATGCTATATTGCAAATGATAATTCAGTAGGTCAAATTGTGTTAAGTGGAAATATAGAAGATTTAGAAAAAATGATGGTTGATTTAAAATCTGCCAATATTAAAAATATTAAGCTTCCTGTAAGTGCACCGTTTCATTGTAAATTAATGAACAAAGCAACAATTATTATGAATGAAGAGATAGCAAAGTTAAATTTTAAAGAACCTCAAAATATTCTAATTTCCAATGTAACTGGAAAAGAAATAATAAATTCAAATGAATTAAAAGATTTATTAGTTCAACAAATTGAAAGCAGAGTTCGCTGGAGAGAAAGTGTTTTACTAATGGTTAAAAAAGGGATTAATCAATTTATAGAAATAGGTCCTGGTAAAGTTTTATCTGGCTTAATAAAGAGAATTAATAAAAATGTTAAAGTTAGTGCAATAAATACACAAGAAGATATAAGATTAATTAATATTGATGAGTAGTTTAAAAAATAAAAATATTATAATTACAGGTGCATCAGGGGGTATTGGTAATTCAATAGTTGAAAAGCTACATGAGAATGGTGCCAACATTTTAGCTACTGGAACAAGAGTTGAAAAATTAGAAGATTTGAAATCAAAATTTAAAAAAATCAAAATACTTAAGTTTGATATTTCTCAACATGATAAGATTGAAGAGTTTGTAAATAATGCAACTGAAGAATTAGGTGGATCACTTGATTGTATAATTAATAATGCTGGTATTACAAAAGATAATTTAACAATTAGAATGAATTTAGAAGAGTGGACTGAGGTTATAGATATTAATTTAACCTCGACGTTCTTAATGTGCAAATATTCCATTAAAAAGATGCTAAAAAATAAATCTGGAAAAATTGTTAACATTACATCAGTAGTGGGGCATACAGGCAATGCTGGTCAAGCAAATTATACCGCTTCGAAAGCAGGCATTGTTGCAATGTCTAAAAGTCTTGCAATTGAATATGCTAAAAAGAATATTAATGTTAACTGTATATCGCCAGGATTTATAAGTACTGCTATGACGGATAAAATTGATGAAAAACACAAAGAAGCAATAATTGCCAAAATTCCATCTAATAGACTGGGCAAACCTGAAGATATCGCAAATGCAGTAAATTTCCTTAGCTCTGATCAATCAAATTATATTAATGGAGAAACATTACATGTTAATGGTGGCATGTATTTGGGTTGACAAAACTGCTTTTTGTACTATTAACGAAATATAACAAAAAGGAACATTATGTCAGAAGAAATTTCAAACAAAGTTAAAAAAATTGTAGCAGATCACTTAGGTATAGATGAAGCTAAGGTATTAGATGATTCAAGCTTTATAGATGATCTTGGTGCTGATAGTTTAGATACAGTAGAATTAGTAATGGCTTTCGAAGAAGAATTTGGTTCAGAAATCTCGGATAGCGAAGCTGAAAAAATTCTTACCGTAGGTGATGCTGTTAATTTCATAGCAGGAAAAGCAAACTAGAAATTTAAATGTCCATAAAAAAAGATGGGATAATGGTGATTTTATCATCCCCATCAGGGGCAGGTAAAACAACTTTAGTAAATCTTTTATCAAAAAATAAAAATTTTCATATATCTGTATCTCATACCACTAGAAAGCCAAGACCTAACGAAATTGAAAATAAAGATTATTATTTTGTAAATCATGAAAAATTTGAGAGTTTAATAAAAAATGAAGAATTCTTAGAATACGCAAGAGTTTTTAACCACCTTTATGGAACCACAAGAACACCTGTTATAGAAAAATTAGAAAAAAGTGAAAATGTGATATTTGATATTGATTGGCAGGGAGCAGATCAAATTAAAAATAAGAAGTTAAATTACAAATTAATCACTTTTTTTATTTTACCACCAAGTAAAGAAGTTTTATTTGAGAGACTTTCTAATAGAGATATGAAGGATAAATTAATTGTAGAAGAAAGAATGAAAGAATTTAGTAGAGATGTATTGCATTGGATTAATTATGATTATGTGATTATAAATGACAATCTTGATGAGTGTTATTCTAAGATTAGTAATTTAATTGATGCTGAAGTTAGTAATGGCTCAAAAGACTATGATAAAGAATATATTAGAAAACATATTAATAAATTAACGTCATAAATTCTCATATTCTTTAACAAGTTTATAATACATTTCAGGTTCAAGATTTTGAGGTCTAAGATTAAGGTCAATATTAAATTTATCTGCAACTTCTTTAGCGTTATTAAAAATTTGGTTAAAAGGTTTTTTAAGCATTTTTCTTCTTTGACCGAAAAAGACTCTAGTTATTTTTTCTAGATTTTTTGGATCTTGTATTTCAAAATAATTTTCTTTAGGAGAAAAAACCAACAAAGAACTGTCAATTTTAGGCCTTGGTGAAAAACTTTCTGGTTTTATATCAATAATTTTTTTTATATTTAATTTCCAGTTAGATAAAATAGATAATCTTCCATAATTAGAACTATTTGATTTTGCAATGATCCTGTCTGCAACTTCTTTTTGAAACATTAGCACAAGATTAGTAAACCAAAAATTTCTTTTTAAATTAACTATCCAATTGGAAAGTATTTCAGTTGAAATATTATATGGAAGGTTTCCAAATACAGTCAATTTTTCTTTTGAAATTTTGATTTCATCAACTTCTAAAATATCACTATTAATTATATTAATTTCATTATTAAATTTTTCTCTCAATAGTAAAGATAGTTCATTGTCTTTCTCAATAACGTAAAGTTTTTTTGGTTTTTTTTTTAATATATAAGTAGTTAAATTACCGGTACCTGGACCAATTTCCAATATTTCATTATTTTCTATCTCAACAGTATCAACAATTTGTTCAAGAATATTTCTATCAATTAAAAAATTTTGGCCTAAACTTTTTTTAGCTTTAATATGCACTTAATTATCTAAAAAATTCAAAGCCATTATTAAGCTTTTAGGGTTAGATAAGTTTTTACCCATCATTAACTCGTTAGGTCCATGATCTGGAGAAACTCTAATAAAGGGTAAGCCTAATGTTATATTAATAGCATTAAAACCAAATAGTGTTTTCATAGGAGTTAGTACTTGATCGTGATACATTCCAATAATTACATTATATTTTTTTGATTGCTCTCTCATAAAGATTGTATCAGCCGGATAGGGTCCTTTTATTTTATAACCCTTATTAACAAGATGTTTTACCGAAGGCCTAATAATTTTACTTTCTTCACTATCTTTATAATTACTCTCACAGTGAGGGTTTAAACCTGTGATAGCAATTTTTGGCTTTGTATTAAATCTTTTTTTATAAAAATCATTAATTAAGTAAACTTTTTGGAATATTTTTTTTTTTGATATATTTTTATGAACTTTTTTTAAAGGGAGATGAGTGGTTATTGGGCTTACCGAAAGTTTTTCATTATAAATTAGCATTGCCACATTTTCATTTGTTTTTGTTTTCTTTGCTAAATATTCAGTAATACCTAAATATTTTTTATTAAGGAAATTTTTTTTTGAAATTGGGCCATTAATGAATTTGAAAGTTTTATTTTTTTTTATAATATTTAACGCTATTTTAAAACAATTCTCAATATAGTCGTTTGATTTATTAGAAATTTTTTCAAAAATTTTTTTAAAATCATAATTTACATCAATTACATTAATCATTTTATTATTTAATCTATTAAAATTTTTATAATCTTTATTTATTAAGTTAATTTTATAATTAAACTTTAAATATTTCATTTGTTTAATAAGAAGTTTTTTTGAAACGATAATTATCAAGGGGCTGCTGTATTTATATTTAATACTTTTAAAAAAAATTTCTAAAAAAATACTATTAGGCTCTCCTGGAACAATTAGTATTGGTTTATTATTCATTTATTCCTAGATTTTTTTTAATTTTATTAAAATGAATTGTTGAATACTGTTCAAGCTGTTTATTTTTTTCATAATTAACATTTTGATTAAATTCCTCATCATAATTAATTTTATTTTCTGTTTCCTTTATATCATTTACTTTTAAAACAAGTATTCCTCCAGGTATAATTATTGGTTTTGAAATATCTCCCTTGATAAGTAAAGCTATATTTTTTTTAATTTTTTTGTTAATAGATTTTTCACTTACCCAACCGATGCTTCCACCTGTTTTTGAAGTTTCAGAGATACTGTATATTGAGGCGCTATTTTCAAAACCCACTTCGTCAATACTTTTTTGAATTATGGAATACTTCTTTTTTACCTCATCTTTATTTTTTATCTCATAAATTATTTCTGATAATAAATAATTTTTAATTTTTAATCCATCCTTGATTAAAATTCTTTTTTTAATTTTTTCTACGTCTATGTAAACTTTGGAAGAGTATTTTTTTACTATAAATTGATTCCATAAGATATCTATTTTAACTTTTTCTTCAAATTCATTTAAATTCAATCCAATTTTTTTTAAATATAAATTAAAATCATCTAATGTTTTTAATTCTAGCTTTAGATAAATATTTTTAATAAAATTTTCAGTGAATTTTTTTTCAATATCTAAATTTTTTAAATTTCTTAAAAGTTCAATTTTTTTTATTTTTTCACGTATTAAGGAGTTTTTAGAAATTTTAAAAGTACGCTCTTTATCTAAACTTTTTAAATTACTATTGAGAATTAATAGATATTTAAACTGGTTTTTTATATCAGTATTAGTAATAATTTCATTTTCAATTTTATAAACAGCCTTAACTTCTAGTGCTATAAGTTCATTAGAATTTAAAAGTAAAATTAATAATAAAAAAATTTTTTTAATTAGAGACTTTTTCATTGTAATACTAATTCAGTTAATTTGCTTGGTGATAATGTAGTTAGTGGCACTATGGTTATAGAGAAAAATAATTCTTCTGTTGGTCTAATATCTTTATCATTATAGTAGTTTTTTTTATATTCTAAACTGGCTGTAAGACAGTCATTCTCATATTTATAAACTAAATCATAGTATTCTGTAAGACTAGTTTTTCTATTTCTTCGAGTATTAAATTGTACAGAATTACTATTGTCGAATGAATACTTAGATGTATTTTTTATTACATTAGAATTTCCTAATCTGCCAGTCTCTTCCACAAAAGTAAACCCTGTGTAAAATTTACTGTAAGAAAGGCTTGTTTCTATAGCGTTATATTCAAAGGTTTTAAAATCATCTTTTACAGAAAAATCATAATCTAAATTAAAGTACTCTAAAAAACTATATCCTATTTTTCCAACTAAGTTTGATTGTTTGTCACTAAGGCTGCTATTAAAAGGTATTTTGTTTTCTTCTTTATTTCTAATTACAGTAGCTATTTTCATTTCAAAAAAATCTTCAATTTGAATTGAATCATCTTCATTGGTTTTTTGTTTTTGTTTGGTGTAGTCAATACCTAGTGTTAGAGACCCACCTTCTTCATATGAATCTCCAAGACCCAGCCTATCTAAATTAAAAATACTATCTACATCAACTCTTCTTTCTGAATTTCTATGGTTTTTCATTTCATGAGGACTGAATCTAAGGGATAATTTTGGTATAAGGGTATTAAAAGTATCATCTCTATCTTTAATTAGTGTATATGAGGCATTATACATGTAATTCGACATCAGTTCACTTTGTGGACTTGTTTTATATGTTGGACTATTTTTACCAATAGAATTTAAATTTTTAAGAGAAACTACAAAATTATTTTTTATACCACTGTCAAAAAAATTATCATATGTTGAAAAATTTAAGTTGTTATTTACAGTCGTCGTTAAAACATTTGTATTGTACAAATTGTTTGCCCCACTGGAAGTAAAACTAAAACCACCAATATCAAAATTATCTAAATAAAAATTTGTTGAAAAATCATATTGAGGGAGGATATATTGATATCTATCACTATTATTTCCATCCAAAGTCTCAAATTGTTGAATGGAAGACACAAAATTATAGTTATCAGCTTCGAGATCTAGTTTTACCTTTGAAGTAAGTAATTTATCATGTGTTGGTTTTAGTGGAGAGCCCGCTTCAAATAAATTAAATAATTTTAGGTAAGTATCGTTAGATGCTTTTTGATATTGTATCTCAAGGTCGCTTCTTAAAAAATTATCAAAACCAAGGTTAACATTTGTTTTTGAGAAAAAATGTGATCTATTATCTCCTTTATCTGAGCTAGAAGAGTCATGGCCCCTTGCTAAACTAAAATCCATTATCGTATTAGATCTTTTAGTTTCCTGTCTGTATTCACTTTGTAAAACATATTTATCAGTACCAAATGCTCGGGGTTTAAAAGTCATATCTTTATCTTCTGCTATAGCCCAAAAATAAGGAGTGTAGACAGACTCTCCTAATGCAGTTGAACTTCCTAAAGAAGGTTTTAAAAAACCTGACTGTCTTTTTACAGTAGGGTCAGGATGAAAAAACTTTGGAAAATAAGAAACTGGTACATTGTAGACTTTTAGCCAAGCTTGGTTATATACAATTTGTTTTCTGACCTTATCATGTCTAACTTTTTTAGACTCAATTCTCCACGGAGGACATTTATCATTATTTTTTTTGCATGTTGTAAAAGTTCCTTTATCTAAATAAGTGTTAAACTCATCACCTGATCCAGTGATACCAGTTAATCTAGGGTCATTTTTTTCATTATCAAAAGATTTTTTATTAAACATAACCCTAACATCTTTTGCTAAAAATTCTTGATTATTAAAATCAAAAAAACCAGTTTCAAAAAAATATTTATCACTTTTATCTGTATCTTGTTTTGTTGTTACAATTACATCATTACCTTTTAATATCTTTTCATTTATGGAATAGGTAAAGTTATCTAAAATATAAAAATTATTTAACAATATATCCTTAACCGATGATTTATTTTTTGAGGATAAGTACATTGTTTTACGAAATAAAAAAAAATCTTTTCCAAAAATATTGTACTCATTATTAATATTAATTTCCGTTTTTCCATGAGTAAATATTTTTTCTTCATTTTTTAAATATGTAATTTTATTTGTAAGGATTGTCATATTTTTTTTTTCATCGTAGAGTTCCACATTTCCAAATGCTTCTAATTCATTAGTGATTTTATTATATTGGAAAGAGTCGGAAATCACCTTCAAGCCGTCATTAGTTGTAACTACACCACCATTTCGACCATTGTATAAGTTACCATCATTTGTAATATCAATTTCAGTAACTTTAAAATTAAAATCACTAGCTTGAATATTGGATAAATAAATACAACTAAAAAAAAATATTAAAAATATTCTGATAAAATTACTTTTCATTGAGTCTGACCATAAAGAAAAAATTAATTATTGATAATATAATTAAAGGAAACCAAATTGAAAGAACTAATGGAATTTTTTCATTTGCTCCCAAAACATTAAAAAAGTAATTAACGTAATATATAATTACTGATAATAAGATACCAAGAATAATTTTAAATATACTGTTCTTTTGGAAACCAATGTTAAACATCATGATTGCAGACAGAATAGTTATCAATGTTAAATAAAATGGATAAGATGCAATTTTATGTAGATGAGAATCTATTTCAATTAATGAATAATTAAGTGATTTGTAGCTTTTTCTTAAATTTAAAAGTTCTATAATTGTAAGAGATGAAAGATTTGAAAAAAGACTATTAATTTTTTCTAGATCAAAGTTTGATTTTAATTCTAATCTATCAAGAACTTCAGTTATATTATTTTCTGTAATCGATGGGTTTAGCACTACCCAATTATTAGATGAAATGTCTATTTTACTGCTTTCGATCATTCTAACATAGTCATAGTTTTCATTAAATTGTGCGACCGAAACATCGATTAAAAACTCTTTATCAACTTTAGAGGCATTAATGATATTAATTTCTTGATTGATTTCGTCTTTAATCCATAAACCATTTTCAGTAATTACAGCTAAATACTTGTCATCATTGGTGTAGCTATTTTTTATTCCTAAATAATAGTTTTTTAATACTGATGAAAAATTGTAAAAAAATATTATCAAAATAACACCAAATACAAAAGCAAATAGACTTATAATTTTAATGATTTTATGATTATCTAAACCAAAGTATTTAAAAATTTGCATTTCATTATTTTCAATTAGTTTTATAAAAAAAAATTGAGTAGAGATTAAAAAAACAAAAGGTAGTATTTCAAAAATAATTGAGGGAGAGTTTAAAAAAGATAACATAATTGGAAAAATAAAATGGACATCCAGTTTTTTAAAAAATTCAATTTGCTCAAAGATGTTTGTAATAATTATAAGAGCAGAAAAAACTAAAAAAACTTTAAGAAAAGAAATAAAAAAAAGATTTAATAAAAATTTAATATAAGTTTTCATTATTTAGTGAAACTAAATTTATTTATAAAATACATATATAAAATTATTGAAAGTAAAACAGGTAGTAATGAAATAAAGATATTGTTAACAGTATTTATAGTTATAAATTTTAATGATATTTCAGAAAAAATAATACACAAAAATCCAAGTATAAAAACTTGAAACTTATACAATCTAAAACCGTGTTGATCTTTTGATTTTATTATCAGTAATAAAGAAGTCATTACTAACAAGATATTGTAGAATGGCATTACCAATCTTTTATATAGTTCAGCATAAATATTATCTAAATTTCCAATCAAACAATTATCAACTTTAAAATTATTTCTTTGACCAAGATCTTTCTTAACTTTTTTTAAAATTAGCAAACATTTTAGAAGTTGAATAGTAGAATTTTCTTGAGTCTTTTTTACTATATTAGTTTTTGAATTATATTTATCTATATTGAAATCTGTTTTAGAAAACTCAAATTCAGAAGTCTTCTTGTTTTGGTTTTTTATTGTTTTTCCATCGTACAAAACTAAAATTTTTTTATCACCCCTAAATTCAAACTTACCAGTTTTGGAAGTGGTAATTTGAAAGCCATTTTCTTTAGAATTGTCTTTTAAAAATATATTTTTCAATTCACCAGATTCATTTTTTTCATCAAAAAAAATAGTTAAATTATTAACCACATCTATAAATTTTTTGGGTTTTAAAATACTCTCAAAAAAATTTAAATCAGATGTTCTTAAAAAAGATCTAGCTTTATCTTGTGATAATGGAACAAGAAAAGCATTTAATATTAAATGTACCAACATGTATATTAAAGAGAAATTTATAAAAATATTTATAAATTTTTTTTTATTTACACCAAAATTCCAAAAAATTACTAATTCATTATTACTTTCATATTTTAATAAAATATAAGAAAACGAAAAAAATACTGCAAAAGGAAAAATTCTACTTAAGGTTTTGGGAAAACTTAGTAACGTATAATTTAGATAAACCAGAAAACCATGCCCATCTTCAACAACAAAATCTAAAAAATTGACAGCCTGTAACACCCATATAATTGTTGCTATACTGAATATTGATAAGAAAAAAAATTTAAAGCAGTCAAACAGTATTTTTTTAAATATCATTTTATTCATTGAAATTTGATAATTTTATTCATATATACCATTCAACTCGTATAGAGTGTATTTAAAACTTATGTCTATTCAAATTAATTATATAAACAGCAGTCTGAAGAAACCATCTACTAATCTAGTGTTATTTGTTGATGAAAATTTCAATATTAGTGGTTTAAAAAAGATCATTTCAAACGAAGAATTTTTCTACATATCTGATTTATTAAAAACTAGCGATTTAAAAAAAAACTTACTTTTATTTGAAATTAATTCAAAAAAAAAAATATTTTTAGTATCTATTAAAAAGGATTTAAAAACCTCTGATATAGAAAATTTAGGTGCTAAATTTCACGGCTATATAAATTATGATAAGAAAAACGACTATTTGGTAAACTCGGATACTATAAATAGTAGAATTGAAAATTTTGTAGGATATTTTATACATGGATTAAAATTAAAATCTTATGAATTTAACAATTATAAATCAAAAAAAAATAAAAGACACATTCTTATAATCGTAATTGGAAATAAAAATAAAATATCTGCTCAAAATCAGTTAAGATTTAAAGCATTAGAAGAGGGAACCTTTTTTGCAAGAGACCTTGTATCAGAACCAGGAAATATTTTACATCCAGATGAGTATGCAAAAAGATTAAGCTCTCTGAAGAAACATGGTTTAAAAATAAATATCTATGATGAAAAAAAATTAAAGAAATTAGGAATGAATGCTTTGTTGGGTGTAGGACAAGGAAGCATTAGAGGATCATACCTTGTAACAATGGAGTGGAATGGAGCAAAAAACAATTCTAAACCTTTAGCATTTGTTGGCAAGGGGGTTTGTTTTGATACTGGTGGTATCTCGCTGAAACCAGCGAAGTTTATGGAAGACATGACTTATGATATGGCGGGTTCTGCTACAGTAGTTGGTTTAATGAAAAATCTAGCATTAAGAAAAGCAAAAATTAATGTAGTCGGTGTTGTAGGACTTGTAGAGAATATGCCTGGTGGTAATGCGCAAAGACCTGGTGATATTGTTAAATCTTATAGTGGTAAAACAATAGAAATATTAAATACAGATGCAGAAGGTAGATTGGTTTTAGCTGATGCTTTAACATTTACTGAGAAAAAATTTAAACCTAAATTCATGGTCGATTTAGCAACCTTAACAGGTGCTATAATAGTTGCATTAGGTTCTGAATATGCTGGGTTGTTTTCAAATGATGATAAGTTATCAGAACAATTATTAACTGCAGGTGAAAAAGTTGATGAGAAATTGTGGAGAATGCCTCTGCATAAAAACTTTGATAAACTTATAGATTCAAAAAATGCTGACATGCAAAA
>MDTF01015242.1_pt1 | contig 11346 bp, 8 predicted proteins | sample 811191 | NCBI WGS metagenome assembly MDTF01 (sample SAMN05326649, study PRJNA326480) | marine metagenome | isolation source: seawater | place: Southern Ocean | collected 2011
GGTACTCTATTAAAAGATGCAGCAGAGTTAATCAAGTCTAAAGTTTAATAAATCTCAGACGAACCTTTAGGCGTTTCACAAATCAAATTTTTAGTCCAAGGTACCTATTGAAAGTATTTGATGATTAGAGTTTGTGATTAAAAAACTGAACTATTATTTGAGTTGTTGAATTCTCAAAAAATATGGACATTTCTGTGACTATTTATAGCGACCTTCAAATTAAAGTTTCTACTGGATATCAATCCAGTACATTATTAATGGCGTTGATTAAGTAATGTTTATCTCTTTGTATATACTAATGATATTGTCTATTTTAGCTTCATTAGCGATATATAAATTAGCAAAGACTAGGATCAGTGCTGTTCCTGTTGACGATGTTGCCGTTTTTACTGTTTTATGTATCGGCTTGTATACATTACTACCAGTTATTTCATGGTTAGCTCAGGGTGGGCAATATATAATCCCCGTAGGACGCCTGTATGCAATGCAACCAACTATTAGCGAGGTTTTTGAGTTAACGCTGCTCGGTGTAGGTCCGATTTTTGGTATTCTAGTTGTTTATTCTTTCCGGCGAACTACTCTAGCAAAGCTTAACGTTAAACCGCTACCTACTTATAACTGGTGGATTAGCAAGAAATTAGTACTTATTTGTGTAGCTATTGTTATCAGTATCTATGTTTTTCAGTCAGCTATAAAGTTTAGTTTTGGGATGTCAAATGCAGAATCTTATACTGATACTTATGCTCAGTATGCATCATTACCCGGGGGCGTAGGGCAGCTTTTACAGCTAACTGGAACGGCCTTATCACTGTCTATGCTTGTCATTATCACCGCGATAATTATGCGGTGGAATACTGGCGGAAAACGGTGGTTCATTATAATGACTGTTTTTGTTTTGCTGTCCTTCGAAGTGGGGTTTTCGAGAACGCAGCTGTTTTACTTTATTTTGCTGACATTCCTTTTGTACCATATGTTTGTGCAACCTGTTACTAGCTTAGGAAAAGCATTCTTGTTTTTCTCCTTCGTCTTCGTTAGTTTTTTACTCCTTGGAATAAGAGGAGACGGGTTGGTTTCCTTCGCTGCTCTGCCATTAGGTGAATTCGATACTCTTTGGGGTAACGGAGTACACTTATTGCGAGAGCGTGATGGAGGTTCCTTGAATGTCCCCTTGGCCGTCTTCTTAAATGAAGTTTTTAATTTTATTCCTTCGCAGTTTTTACCCTATGAAAAAACAGACATGGCTAACTGGTATCTTGATTCGTACTACCCTGAATTTAAAGATAAGGGTGGTGGATTAATGTTCGGTAGTATTTCACGAGCAATCGTAGGATTTGGTCTTGCGGAGTCTTTTTTGCGTGGAGTAATTTTGGGCTTGTTATCTATCCAGCTAAAAAAAAATCTTCATAAATACCATTCTTGTTGGTCATTGATTATTTTTTTACTAATTTATATGCAATCGTATAATTTTGTGAGGCTTGGGAATTTTAGCTCTATCACTGGGCTATTGGGTTTAACACTATTTGTAGTGTTAGCGATCCGCTTTCTTAATCGTGTTCTGCCTTCCAAAAAACACCCAAATATTTTAGGTGTGTAAATGGAATGGTAATGTACATATCGAGATACAACTGAGCATATTCCTTAAAAATAAACGGTGGCTAAGCTTCGGCGCATAGCTTATGAAGAATATTATTACTATATTACACATAATTCCTACCTTGGAAGTTGGTGGTGCTGAAAGACAGTTGGGTCTGTTATGCATGGAGCAAGCTAGACAAGGATATGCCGTTCATGTCGCTCTGCGTCGTGAGGGTGAGTTTTCCTGCCTAATAGACTCGAGTAGGGTTTGCGTGCACATGATCGGGAATTATCCCGGATTGAACCCTTTTCTTCTTTTCAGTCTGAATAGACTAATAGCTAAGATATCGCCTACGATTATTCAAACCTGGTCAACGCAAATGGATATTGTTGGTGGAACCGCCGCGCTATTTAGTAGAATTCCTTGGATCGCCACAGAACGCACCGGTTTAGACTTTTATAACCTGAATCGTAGGTCGTTTTATAATTTCTTGCGCAGAAAAATTATGAGTTTTAGCTCGACAATTGTTGCAAACTCCTCTGAAGGCGCTGAGATGTGGAAAAAAATATCACCTCATACCCCAGTATTTTGTGTGATGAACGGAGTTGATTTCGAGGGTATTAAACGAATTACGTCCTCTACAGACATTGTTAATGGGGGTAATCATGTACTCATGGTTGGGCGACTAATTGATTCAAAAGGATTTTTCCAGGTTGTGGATGCTATTTCAGGATTGTCGAATAATCTCAACCTTAAATTTAAAATTATTGGACAAGGGCCGTTGGCTGATGACCTAATCGCGCAGATAGAAAAACTGAATTTAAGTGAGAGAGTTCAGCTTATTCAAGACCATCCGGAATGGTGGGCCGAACTAAGGAATGCTAAGTTACTGATTAGCATGAGTAGATTTGAAGGAACGCCTAACGTGGCGCTAGAAGCTGCAGCTTCGGGATGTCCCATTTTGTTAAGTGAGATACCAGCTCACCAGCAGATTTTTAACAATGACTCAGCTGTGTTTGTTGAACTTGACAATAGATATGAGCTCATCAAAGCTATTGAAGACCTTTTTGGTGACTCTTGTGGCGCAAAGAAAAGAGCTATAAGAGCAAAGGAAATTGTTAAGAAAATGTCTGTTGTTGAGATGGCGGATTTATATGGGACTATTTACGAAAAATTCTCAGAACAATAGCTTTGTAGTACTTTTTATGGCTACGAAGGATTAATGCAATTAGTTTGTGCCGCACTGTATTTCTGGTTTTTTTTGTAAGAAAACTTTCACTTAATGCGAAGACAGATAGCGGGTGCTCTAGAGGTTAGAGGAGATGAACTCGACGCTGTGTTTGTAAGTTCCAGTCCGGTTTTAATAGTTCATAGGATTTTTTGTTTTATGCTTATTCAGTTTGATGTCTAACCTAAAAAAGTGGTTTATCGTGGTGCGTACATTTTCTAGGACACTTAATGCGCAGAACATCTCAGTCATTGGACTATAAGTAACTATTGTGATTATTTTGCAAATATAAATTCCCCATATCTTGCATAGCCAGTTCGTATTCTTTCGCCAGACGGTCCATTTGAGTTGCCGGTTGATGACACAATTATGTAGATTGATCATCAATGCAGGAAAATAATAATTTTTTAAAACAAATTGAGAGTAGATAAATTAAATGTGTGGAATTATTGGAACAGCTTCTACAACGCCAATAGAATCGCGTGCTTGGCTGAAACGCGGAAGAGATGCTATAGCGCATCGTGGACCAGACGATGCGGGCCTGTGGTGGTCGGATGATGGTTACGTTGGCTTCGGACACCGGAGATTATCTATTTTAGATCTTTCTTCAGCTGGGCATCAGCCTATGGAGTGGAAAAGTACTGGTTGTACATTGGTATTTAATGGAGAGATTTATAACCATCATTCATTGCGTGATGAATTAGTTATGCTGGGTTATAACTTCAGTTCTCAATGTGATACTGAAGTTATATTAGCTGCATATGACAAGTGGGGGATAGATTGTTTACGGCACTTTAAAGGAATGTTTGCGTTTGCTCTTTTTGATTCTAGACGTAAGCGTTTATTTCTTGCAAGAGATCGTGCAGGCGAAAAACCACTATTCTATAGTCATAAAGATGGGACTATAAAGTTTGGTTCAGAGCTTAAGGCGTTGATGGCGGACGACTCATTCGAACGACGCCTTAGCCCAAGGGCTTTGGACATGTATCTGGGGATGGGTTATATCTCGGGTGCTGATTGTATATTAGCCGGCGTTAATAAGCTCCCGCCAGCTCATTATGCTATTTTTAGTCTCGATTCAGGCACTTTAGATATTGACTCATATTGGGATTTGCCGCCTAAGGTTTCAGAGTCTTGTAAAAGTGTTAATGACAGCGATCTCGTAGATAAGCTTGAAAATCTGCTGGAAAAATCAATTAGAATGCAGCTCCTTGCGGATGTTCCAGTCGGTATTTTACTTAGCGGAGGTGTTGATTCTAGTCTTATAACAGCAATCGCTTCTCGAATTTCGACTAAAGTGAAAACGTTTACCGTTGGGTTTTCCGGTCATAGCGATTACGATGAAACAGCACATGCGCGCTTAATATCTGATTACTTTAAAACAGAACATATTGAGTTAAATGCTGGAGATGTTGGTCCTGAGATACTTGCTTCACTTGCTCGTCAATATGATGAACCTATGGTAGATTCATCAATGTTGCCAACTTACTTGGTTAGTAGTTTAGTCCGAGAACATTGTACTGTTGCGCTTGGCGGGGATGGGGCAGATGAACTTTTTGGGGGCTATGCCCATTATAGTAGGATCTTAAAGTCATCTAAACTGACTTCGCTATTACCGGGAATTGTTGGCGATAATATCGCTAGCGCGGCAACATATTGCCTACCGCAGGGAATGCGAGGTCGAAACTGGCTAAGAGCGTTGTCATGTGATTTAAAGACGGGCCTCCCTTTGATTGCCTCCTTGTTCGACTCAAGATTTAGAGAAAAACTGTTACTGACCTCACAGCTTGATATAAGTGATGAAAATGCTGAACAGATTTGGCGTAAGCGAATTCCAATAAGCGACTGTTTGTTAGATCGGACCACACGCATGGATTTCAAAAATTATTTGCCAGAAGATATTCTAGTTAAAATTGATCGCGCGAGTATGTTGAATTCGCTTGAATTACGAGCTCCGTTTCTAGATACCGATATTATTGAGTTTGCGTTCTCTGAAGTTCCATCTCGGTTAAAAGCAAATCAAAATCAACGTAAAATAATCTTAAAAAAACTGTCGGCTAAATTGTTACCTCCTGAATTTGATATGCAACGAAAACAAGGGTTTTCTATCCCCTTAGGGGATTGGTTAAAGAATGGATCTTGGAGAGATTTTTTTTGCGCCACATTGTACGCGGAGGATAGTACTTTTGATCAAAGGGCGGTTAAAGAACTTTTTAAAGGTATAGATGCCGGGCGCGCAAATGGAGAGCGATTATTTGCGTTAGTAATGTTTGAATTGTGGCGTAAAGAATATAAAATTTTAATATGAGGATAGGTGAAATCTATGGATATCGCGTCATTAGAGTATTTGAGATGCCCCGTAACTGGTTCGGCTTTGGTATTAAAAAATACTGAATTTGGGGGCAATGGTAAGGTAATCTCGGGAGAGCTTATTAGTGATAACGGGAAGCATATTTATCTAGTTAAAAACTATATTCCTCGTTTTGTTCCTGAGTCGAACTACGCTGATAATTTTGGAATGCAGTGGAATAGGTTTAGTAAGACCCAGCTTGACAGTCATTCCGGCCAGCCGATTTCATCGGACAGGTTTTGGGATGCGACAGGCTGGAATCCAGAGAACCTTAAGGATCAGTGGGTTTTGGATGTTGGATGTGGATCAGGCCGGTTTGCGGAAATAGCGTTGAAAGCCGGTGCGCATGTTGTGGCGCTAGATTACTCTACTGCTGTGGATGCCTGCTGGGATAATTTAAAGAGTCATCCTCGACTTCATATAGTGCAAGGAGATATCTTTGCGCTACCTTTTAAAAGCGAGTGGTTTAGTTATGTATATTCACTGGGAGTACTTCAGCACACCCCCAATGTGGAACTTGCATTTAAATCTTTACCACGCGTATTGAAGCAAAAGGGAAACATATGTGTAGATTATTACTGGAGACGCATAAGGACGTTGCTTAATGTTAAGTATGCACTACTGCCGTTTACAAGGCGTATGAATCAAAAACGTTTATTTAGTATTCTTGAAAAGGCAATCCCTACGTTATTACATATAAGCAATATCTTTAGGCAAATACCTATTATTGGTAAGGGGCTGCAAAGGTGTGTGCCCGTAGCAAATTATAATGGTATCTACTCCTTAACATCAATCCAGCAAGAAGAGTGGGCATTATTAGACACCTTTGATATGCTAGGCCCTCAGTATGATACACCACAGTCAAAATCTACAATTCACAGATGGATGTTGGAATCGGAATTTGAAAGTATTGAAATTGTCCACTCTACGTTGCTTGTTACGCGCGGCGTAAAAAAGATCAAGGGTCCTTAGGTCTTTCGTTGTGAAAATAGTCTTAAATCTCATTTCAGCAAATACCGGTGGACAAGTAACGCGGGCGAGATCGTTTCTCGATAGAGTTATTGAGTGCTCACCAAACTTGGAGCTGGTCGTATTTAAGATTGCTGGTGCGATGCCTGAATTAATTAGCAGAAAAGGCATCGAGGTTTTGGAGGTCGATATCGATTCCAATAGTCGATTTTTTGCTCTGCGGAGAATGCTTTGGGAGAATATTCAGATGTTACCTTTACTGTCGAAAATAAATACAGATGTGTACCTGTCGTTTTCGCACTATTTGCCAGTAAAAAAGCTTGGGATACCCACTGTGGTTGCGGTGTCAAATCTGGCCCCTTTTTCGAATGCCGCTTATCATTCCGAGAGACTTTGGGGGCGTATTAGGTTAATAATCCTTCGAAGAACGATTATCTTCTCGGCTCAGAGAGCCAGCGAGGTAATAGCACTGTCTTCAAAATGTAAGAAAGTGTTGATCGAAAATGACGTATCAGCGGCTAAAATTAAAGTCATACCTAACGGCGTTGCTCGTGTTCGAGATAGTATAAATTTGCGTGAGGAGCTAAGGGGGCGCGAGAACCCCTACATTTTAAGTGTATCGCATTTTTATAGGTATAAAAATTTCGAACAGCTTATTAGCGCCTATGCGATCCTCCCGTCAAATGTACGAAATCAATGGCGACTCAAAATTGTCGGTAAGTTTTATGATCAAGGTTATACAAATGAGTTGAAAATTCTGGCAGAGAGACTTGAAATTGAGGATAGAGTAGACTTTATTCCCGGGTTATACCGCGAAGAACTCCATGAAATGTATCTTGGTGCAACAGTATTTGTCTTTAGCTCACTAATCGAAAATAGTCCAAATATATTGCTCGAGGCTATGGCTTACGGAATCCCAACAATTTCAAATGGGAATGATCCTATGCCTGAATTTGGAGGGGATGCGGTAACATACTTTAAGTCACAGGATAATGACGATCTCGCCACCAAAATAGCAAGCATACTCGACGACAAAAGTTTGCTGGATAAGATGTCTTTACAAGCTAAAAATCAGTCGAGTCTTTTTTCTTGGGATAGATTTACAAATGATGTAATTGGTTTATGTTCGTTAGTGTCTAAATCTAATTTGCACTAAACCGTTATAATTATCTAAATTATTATTGGAGTCAATATGAGTTACATTCTGGGTATTAATTCGTTTCATGGCGACGCATCAGCCTGTATTCTTAAAGATGGAGTATTAATAGCCGCTGCTGAAGAAGAGAGATTTTTGAGAGTCAAGCACTGGGCAGGGTTTCCAAAAGAATCTATTTCATATTGTCTGAATGAGGCAGGAGTCTCGCTATCTGAAGTCAATGCTGTAGCTATAAATAGCGACCCGAAAGCCAATTATTTTCGGAAGATAATTCATGTTTTACGTTACAGAGTTGACTTTGCACTGGTGAAAGATCGATTGCTCAACTCTGAAGCTCGGAAAACTGTTGCTCAATCACTTGAAGAGTCATTTCCAGATCAAAGATTTTGCGGGAAAATTAGACATATAAATCATCACATGGCACATCTTGCATCAGCGTTCTATGTGTCGCCATATAAAGAGTCAGCCGTTGTCTCGATAGATGGCTTTGGCGATTTTTCCTCGGGTTGCTGGGGAGTCGGAAATGGATCTAACATTGTGCTTGGCGGAAGTGTCTATTATCCCCATTCGCTAGGTGCTTTTTACCAGGCGATTACACAATTGATTGGCTTTCCAAATTATGGTGATGAATACAAAGTTATGGGCTTGGCGCCCTACGGGAAACCAAAATATTTAGACAAAATGAGAGAGATAGTGCTCCTACAAGAAGATGGTTCGTATAAACTTGATCTGAAATATTTTATTTTTCATAAAGAAAAAGTGGCTTACGAATGGAACAACGGTAGTCCCTCAGTTGGAAAGCTTTTTTCTGATGCATTGGAAGACTTACTGGGTAAAGCTAGACAAAAAAATGATGACTTGACTCAGTTTCATAAAGATATAGCAGCTTCAGCGCAAGCTATGTTCGAGGTAGCCTTGTTCCATATGCTTAATAAATTATCAGAAAAAACTGGTCTGGATTCTATTTGTTTGGCTGGTGGGTGTGGTAATAACTCAGTAGCAAATGGAAAAATAAGAGCGAATACTAAATTTAAGAATGTTTATATTGCTGCTTCTGCAGGGGATGCTGGAGGTGCGATTGGAGCTGCCTACGCTCTTTATCATGAAGACAACGAGCGAGATGTCACCAAAACTGCTATGGAGCACGCTTATCTAGGGCCTTCGTACACCAATGAACAAATTGCTGAGTTAATTGAGATGCAGAGTAAGAATCTACCTAAGGGAGAGTTTAGCATCATAAAAACTGATTCATTAGATGATTTGACAAAAAGGACGGCTACAGCGATTGCTGAAGGGAAGGTAATTGGATGGTTCCAGGGCAGAATGGAATGGGGTCCTAGAGCACTAGGGAATCGATCGATTCTGGGTGATCCCAGAAGAACTGATATGAAGGAAATACTGAATGTTAAGATCAAGCGAAGAGAGTCCTTTCGACCATTTGCGCCATCTATTTTAAGAGAATGCGTGAGTGGTTGGTTTGAAGAAGATGATGAAGTTCCATTCATGATGAAAGTTTTCCCAGTGAAGGTGGAAAAGCGAAGAGAGATACCGGCTGTTACTCATTTGGATGGATCAGGGCGGCTTCAGACGGTCTATAAGAAAACTAATCCGCGATATCATGCTCTGATATCCGAGTTCTATTCTATGACGGGTGTTCCTATATTACTGAATACTTCATTTAATGAAAACGAGCCAGTTGTATGTGCTCCTGTGGAGGCTCTTGATTGTTTTTTAAGAACCAAGATGGACGTAGTAGTGTTAAATGATTATTTTATTTTTCGCCATTAAATATGTTCCTAATTTGGACTGCTATACAGCGTTGTAAGGAGACTTAACTTAATATAACTGTGTCAGCTAATATTAGTTTTAGTCAGTTATCGGCGAGGCAGCCAATTGCCTCGGTAAACTTTGGATTGTTATGATTGATTTTCTTGTCGTGGAGGTACATATTGAAAGTGTCGGTTATTACAGCTACCTATAATCGAGAGGGTTCGGTAGTGAGGGCTCTTTCCAGCATAAAGAGCCAAACATACAGTGATATTCAGACTGTTGTTGTTGACGGAGCGTCTCAAGATAACACTATTTCATTAGTCACTCCGTTGCTAGGCGAGAATGATATCCTTCAGTCTGAACCAGATCAAGGTATCTATGATGCCTTGAACAAAGGGTTAGCTCTTGCAGAGGGGGAGGTTATAGCTTTCCTTCATTCTGATGATTTGTATTTTGATAACAATGTTATATCTAATGTAGTTGAGATTTTCTCTGACAATAGTATTGATGTTGTGTATGGAGATATATGTTTTTTTTCTGGTAGCAACACTTCTAAAATAAAACGGCTATATCGATCAGATAAATTATCTGAGAGAAATCTGGCCTGGGGCAAAATGCCGGCCCATCCTGCGATGTTTATTAGGCGTCGGATTTATGAAGAAATAGGACACTTTAAGACGGACTTTAAAATTGCTGCTGATTATGAGTTTTTGTGCCGACTTGTTCATTATGCTAATTTAAAGTCAGTATACGTTGCTAATACGTTAGTACGCATGCAACTGGGCGGTGTAAGCACAGATGGGTTTAGGAGTGCTATTTTACTTAACAAAGAAGTGTTTAGGGCGGTAAGTAAGAATGGTATTTACACAAATATTTTCATGCTACTGTCAAAATATCCTTCTAAAATTCTACAGCTCTTTAGAAGATGAAAATTTTAGTAACTGGTACGACCGGTTTCATTGGATCTGCGTTGATTAAACACTTAGCGCATATTCAGGACCTTTGTGTGGTTGGTATGGTGCGATCAATAAAGGATATTCCCGTGAGCACTACTGTCGAATTTAGATTAGGAGAACTCGGTAATTCAAATAAGAAAACTATTGATTTGAGTGATATTGACCTAATTATCCATACTGCGGGTCGCGCACATATTATGAAGGATGGCTCTGCTAACCCTATTGAGGAATTTCGTCGCGTTAATACTTTTGGGACACTTGATTTAGCAAGGTCTGCTGCGAATTCAGGCGTAAAGCGCTTTATATTTTTGAGCTCTATCAAGGTTAATGGCGAGAGTACTAATATAGATCTCCCTTTTTCGGTAAAAAGTATAGCAGACCCACAGGATCCGTATGGAGTTTCTAAGCACGAAGCAGAAATGGGACTTAGAAGGATTTCTAATGAGACAGGTCTAGAAGTTACAATAATAAGGCCTCCCCTTGTTTATGGGCCTCGTGTCAAGGGTAACTTCAATACGTTAATTAAAGTACTATCGTCACGTATCCCCTTGCCGTTGGCCTCCGTAAGAAATAATCGTCGCAGCATGGTGGGGCTTGATAATTTATTAAGTATGATTGCGACTTGTATACGACATCCCAACGCTGCAAATCAAACTTTTTTAATAAGTGATAAAGTTGATCTATCAACCTATAGTCTATTAAGGCTGCTAGGGGCGTCAATTGGTAAGCCCGCGGTTTTATTCAAATTTCCCGTTGTTATATTAAATTTAATTGCCAAATTATTTAACATGGAGACCAAAGCTCAAAAAATTATGGGTACATTGCAAGTGGATATTTCACATACTTGTAGTCATCTAGGCTGGGAACCTCCTTTCAGTGTTGAGCAGGGCTTAAAAAATATGAATAAAAAAATTAAATGACGTCATGTTTAGTAGGATTTTTCTAACTCACTGTCGTTAAGTACGTCATTCTTGTAAAGGAAGCGAAATGAATATATTGGCATTAATAGGCCGGCGGCTACCATTGTTTGAGGAAGATTTATCTTCTTCTGGCGTCCGGCTCAAAGATCTGGTTTCCAACGGACGCTTCTTAGTAATTGGAGGCTCTGGATCTATTGGTCAGGCAGTCACGCGAGAAATTTTTAAACGTGACCCAAAAACACTCCATGTTGTCGACATTTCTGAAAATAATATGGTTGAACTTGTTCGTGATCTCCGCAGTACAGTTGGTTACGGAAATGGAGACTTTAAAACATTTGCGTTGGACTGCGGCTCTGTTGAATTTGAAGCGCTTATAAAAAACGAGGGCCCTTATGATTACGTGTTTAATTTGTCAGCCTTA
>MDTF01001113.1_pt1 | contig 11345 bp, 10 predicted proteins | sample 811191 | NCBI WGS metagenome assembly MDTF01 (sample SAMN05326649, study PRJNA326480) | marine metagenome | isolation source: seawater | place: Southern Ocean | collected 2011
AGAATTGAAAAGACTGTTATAACACAAGTCCATAAGAGAGTTATTTTTTTCGTTGAATTTCCAGTTTCAAAAAAATTTCTTTCAAAAGAAGTGATTAATCCAAAGTTACATACTCCAACAACTAAGATCCCATATATGCTTGCTAAAGAAATCAAACCAAATTCAGATAAACTCAAATATCTCGTAAAAATCGGTAGAGTTAATAAAGGTAATGCACTTGAAAATATGAAGGGTATTTGATACCATAAAATATTTTTTAATGATTTTGTGATTTTCATCTAATGCTGAGCTAATTTTTTTCTATTCTATCAATTTCTTTACCATCATTAAAAGCTACAAATTCGGTAATTATCTTTGACCAGTCTCCAACATTACTATTATTATCAATTATTGCTTTTATTGCTTTTCTAAGAGTGAGAAAAACTATATCCGATTTATTATAAATTTTTTGGGATTCTGTTTTGTAACCAAAACTGTTCAATAGTAAAACTTTTTTATTTTGAAGAGCGCATTCCAAAGCTGCAGTTGCACCTATTATGTCTCCAATACAATAGTCTGCAATTTGAGATACATTAGAAGGAGTATATAAATTTCTTTCATTCGCTTTTCCTTTTCTAAGTTCTAAAAACCTACCAGAATCTATAGCTTTATTAATTATCGATGAATTTAAATCACTCACAGAATTATTAAAAAATTGGGGCTTTAGAATTATTGCAATTTCTTTAAATTTTAAAACTGTTTTAGCTAAAAATTCTAAATTATAAAGATTGTGATTTTTACTTATTCCGCCCCACTTATTATTTTGAACTGATTCGTCAAAGTATACAATTGTGGTTTTAACCCCATCATTAATTAATTCTTTTTTTATTTTATTTAAACTGTTTTCTTGCTTTGAAATAAAAGTATATCCTATAGGATGAAACTTCTTGGGTCTTAGTTTGCCCCATGAAAAATATTTTTCATAATGCTTAGAAAAAATTAGAAAAACGTCTGCTAAAGTAATCATTAGAGGAACGATCATAGATGTATTAGCGTATTGGATACATCGTGTTTCAACCTCAATATTTTTTGAAATTAATTGGACAGCATCCGTAATTGGATCTTGTGGATCAATAAAAATGAATTTATCGCAATTTAAATTAATTAACAATTGATCCAATCCATTTGCTAAAGCAAAAAAGCTTTTAAGATGAAGATTTAAAATATAGGGTAATTTTTTTTTATTAATTAAATCAAATTTCCGGTGATTTATTAGTGAAAATAAAATGCTTTTATCTTTTAGAATTTTGATGTTATTTTTAATTTTATTTTTTTGATTAATTTTAACTTCAAATTTATTGAAGTTAAAAATATAAAAATTTCGGTGTTTTTTAAATTTAAACCAATGCGGGAAAAACCTTCCACTTGATTCTAGATCAATAGTGTCAGTTGCAATTGAAACTGTTGATTTTTTGTTTTTGGAAATATTTTTTTTTATTAAATTATTTTTTAGGCCATAAATTTTTTTGAGATTGAATTTAATCGTTTGCTTTAGTTTTAAAGCAGATATGTTTCCACAAAAAATTAGATTAAATTCTTTGTTTGTATTTTTTAAAAAATCAATTTCTATTAAACTCGGTTTATTAAACAAAAATGAATACTTCTTTTTGACACCATATGTATTCTTAACATAAAGGAGTCTCATGATAAAATATTCCATTTCACTCCATACTGTTTTTGAAAAAAATAAAGTGATTACTTTCTTTCCTTCTAAATGAATTTTTTTATCCATTAGTAATGAAGATTGCTCAAGTAGCCAAGTTGAATATTCAAATGATTTTAGAGAAGCTATTCTTATTGATTCTGAGGAAGTAGATTCCCCTTCAGAATTAAAAATATCTCCTAAAAAAAAAAATTCTTGATAGATTTTAACCCCAAATAAAATAAGTATTGAATTCCATAACTTAGATAAAAATTTAGGGTCTGAAATCAGTCTAATTTCATCGTATGCGGAACGATTTAATAGAATCTTAAGCGACGAATAAAAGTTTAAATGATCTACAAAAAGAGTCTTCATTAATATAATGATTTTTAGATTGAGGTATTATTTTTGTGAATAATTTTTTTCAAACTAATTTGAAAGCAATAAGATTTCCGATGTTTAGTATATCTGTAATTTCTTGACCGACTAGGTTTTTATCTGAAAGCAATTTAGAGACAATCTCTTTAATATAGTCTATATCAAAATATTCAGGATCAAAGATTTTAATGAAGGTTTTATCTCTGAATAATTCTTTGAATAATGGAGTAAATGAAGAACTATTTACTAACTCATCTGAATGGGAAAAAGAAGGGTTTACATCATAAAGATAAGAATGAGGTCCTTCTTGTAAATTCATTGGATAATCTATTCGATTAGATAACATCCATTTAAGAGGAAATTTTGTGTTATTAATTTCTAAACCTCTACCCCAGCTTTCTGGCATTTCAGAAAGAAAGCCTATTACTTTTTGATCTAGAAAAGGGAGTCTACATTTCAGCCCAACTGCCTCACACATATGCTCTAAAGTAGCTACAGTACCACCTTGCCAATGAAAAGAGTGGTATAAGTGTAGGTAATGAGAGTATAAATTATCTACTCCAACTTTTCCGTAAAATTCCTTTAAATAAGTTTCTTCTGCATTTGTTGTAAATAATTTTATTCCTTTCTTCGTGAGCATTTTACAGTTATCTTTTGAGAAGAGAGGTATTCTTCCACCGCTAAGAAAAAAGGTGCTAAGCAGTTGAGCTGAAATTTGATCTTCTTCAAGCTTAAGATCATCAAATTTAGTTTTATTGTTGTACATCATAAAAATTTTCCAAACAGGGTCATTTTCGTGTTTTCCATCAATAAGCTGAGATAAAAAAGTTGGCCCAAATAAATACGAAGCCATTTTATCACTGTATTCCCTAAAAGAATGTGAAGCAGGGTGGTAAATAGAAAAATATTGGCTAAAACCTAAATTATGTGCTCCATCGCTTATTTCACCTGCAAAAACTACAGCATCTGGGAGAGCAATCTTCTTAGCTCCTTTTGCCAGAAGCCAATGATTTAAACCCGTAAGATTTCCAAACTCTTGAGACTGAAAAATTGATCTTGACTCTTCAATGTATTCTTGTATAAATTCAGTATAATCAAGTTCAACTATATGGAGTTTCACATTAAAATAATCTGCCATTTTTTGAGCTCTATCAATCTCAAATTGATTAATTATTCCACTCCTTTTGGAATATTTCATTCTCCCAATAACACACTCTATTTTTGAGGAATCATATAAATGATTTAAAGTAGCTAAAATCGAAGTAGAATCCCATCCAGATGAAAAGAAGATGATATTTTGAATATTGGATGAACGTGCCCTTACAGATTCAATAAAAAAATTTGTGTATTCATCTAATTTTGATATTTTTTCTTTTGGAAATGCAGTTTTTGCTATAAATTCTGTTTTGCTAATAGAAATATTATACTCTGAAAATGTTAATGACTCTAGGATTCCTAAACGATTGATATTTTCATGAAGTGTGTGTTTTTTTAAAGGTCTACTTCCATAAATAGTTAAAAGTTGTGCTAGTGCATTTTGGTCTATTGGTCCTGTGTTTATGTCATTAGAAAACATATCTATTCCAGAGGTGATTTCAATATTACCATTATTTGTCCAAAAAATATCTGCCCTTCCAAATTGGTCCGACCAAATAGAAATTTCTTTTTGTTTAGTCATTCTAATCACAATAAACCTTCCTTCAATAAGGTGCATATTTTCTTTTTTTTCCAAAATAGAAAAGTCTTTAATCTTTGATAACTTATATCCTTTTAGCCTTTGTCCAATAATATCTCCGAGAACTATAAAAATATCTCCTGTTTCATTTTCCCATTGTTTTAAAAAATCAGTCCCCTGAATTAATAAGTTGCTGTTATCAAATATAGAGGGGAGTGATTCTTTTATAATATTTTTTTTCTTTGAGCCTCTGTAATGAATTTTAAACTTCATGAAGTTTGTTTTTAGTTAATAAAATCAAAGGACATTCTAGCTCCTTTTGAAATATTTTGATTAAATTTTTTGCCTAATAAAACGGGAGTGTGTTTAGGATGTATTCCAAATCCTGGACGAACAGATCGGATATTCTCAGAAGTTACCAGCTCACCTTTTTTCACATCTTTAGCAATGTAAAGAGAGCGTGAAAAATTTCTCCCCTGAAGCTGTTTTTCTGTTAATTTATAATTTACTTCTCCTAAGGCTACTTCGGCCTCCCTAACGGCTTTCACCATTTGTTCGAATTCTTCCACGTTTAATGAAAAACTTGCGTCAGGACCTCCAATAGATCTATCTAAAATAAAATGTTTTTCAATTATTTTTGCTCCTTGAGTAACAGCAATGACCGGAGCAGTAATTCCTAATGTATGATCAGACAAACCACTAATTACCCCAAATCTATCTGCCAAATCTTTAATCATAATTAAATTTGCTTCTCCCATAGGAGCAGGATAACTTGAGGTGCATTTTAATAAGGCAACGTTTTCATTGCCCATTTTTTTACATACATTAAGTGCCAATTTTATGTCCTCTAAGCCTGCAATACCTGTTGATATAATCATTGGCTTTCCCTTAGAAGCAATGTATTCAATTAACGGAATATCTGTAATTTCAAAAGAAGCAACTTTATAAATAGGATTATCAAGTGATTCTAAAAAATCTACTGCTGTTTTGTCGAATGGAGTTGAAAAGCAATCAATTCCCTCATCTTTTGCTATTTGAAATAGCTCTTCATGCCATTCCCATGGAGTAAATGCTTTTTTATATAGATCATAAAGGTACTCTCCGTCCCATATAGTCCCTTGACTTAATAAAAAATCTTTACTATTACAGTTTAAAGTCATTGTGTCTGGAGTATATGTTTGAAACTTTATTGCGTTTGCACCTATTCTTTTGGCTGCCCTTATTGATTCAATAGCATTTTTAATTGAGCCGTTATGGTTTGCTGATAACTCAGCAATAATATATGTTTTTTCTTCTTCTCTAAAACTCATTTTTCGATATTGATCTTATTATACAAAATGATTCTGCTAGATTACACCCTACAACAATTCCATTTTTTTGTGCTGAAATTTCCAAAGCTTTCTTTGATCTAGGGTGAGGATACTCTCTTTTTTCAAACTCATAACAGTCCATTGCTTGTTTTTTAATTTCAAGTTCTTCTTTGGATATTTCAATAAAAAAATTTGGGCGATATGCTTTTGGGTGAATTGATGCTTGCCATTCAGTTCCTGAAAATGTCTCAAATGTAATAATTGTTGACACGCTTTCATTTTTTAATGGTCTTGATGCTGTAATAACTGAATCAAAAGTCAATTGGTGATCAATATTCAAATCTCCTCCATGGTGAGTGAAAATTACCTCTGGTTTAAAAAGAATTTTTTCATGTTCTATTACCTTAACTATATCAAGTAATGGAACAGAGTCAAATCTATTATCTGGAAAATTATAAATTTCAATTTCTTGATATCCAATAATTTTTTTACTTGAAAATATATTTGATTGATGTATTTCTAATTCATTTTTTCTCTTTTCAATATCTCTATTTTTGTCTCTAGAAGTTATCCCCTCTCCCAAAATTATACACTTAATAAAACAATTGTAATTCTTCACCAACTTATTAATTGTACTTCCAAGCCCAATAACCTCATCATCTGGATGAGCAACAACGACCAATATTCTCTTATTTTTTAAAAATTCTAACATTAGCTATTAATTTATTTTTAGATTTTAATTCTGCTTTTGAAAATTCAAATTTTATATATTCATTTTCAATAAATGCTTTTGGATATCCATCACAGTCTAACATTCTAATGTAATCAAAGATCTGATTTATTTCTTTTAATTCGATAATATTACTTTCTCCAGGTTTTCTTCTTTTGAAAATAATCGACTCACCTGACTGAGAAATAGGTGAGATTTCGTTTTCTAAAATTTTTAAAATCATTTTAAAAATTATCCGAGATGATCTTTGAAGTATCTCCTTTGCTGTTCCCTCTAATGTTAGTTTTTCTTTTAAATAAATTGGCCCCGTATCTAATCCTTCTTTTACTTTTAATGCTGAAATTCTAGTTTCTTTAAAACCCCTTATAATAAGATTTTGAAGAGGGCTACCGCCTCTGCCAAATGGTAAGTCTGTCATATGAAATACAATACATTCATATTTTTTAAAAACATCTTCGGGTATAATATGAGACCAGTGCGGAATAAATATTTTTCCTACATTTAGTTTATCCAAAACTTCAAGCCTGAAGTCTTTTTTATTATTAATCAACTTCCATTTTGAATGTTTATAATGATTAGTTAATGATGAAACTAATTCTCTGTTCCATTTCTTTTCTGATAAAATTATATTGGTTATCACCATTATTTAATTTTCAATATATTCCGAATAACCTCTATAAAAAAGACTTCCTGCCTTTGGTTTTAAATATTTTGAGATTTCCATTTCCATTAAATCTTCAATTGACCACTGAAGGTCTTTAAATCCAAATAAATGCCTAAATAAAACCGTACTTGAAAATCTAGGATTGATCTCAAAAATGGTAGGTATCCCTCTGTTAATTCTCAATTGTATATTGATACTCCCCCTTAAATTTAGTAATTCACTTACTTTCAGCAATAGTTCTGTAATATAATTATTTTCAATTACTTCTCCATATTTACTATACCCTCCGATTGCTAGATCTCTTTTTAAAATTATACTTCTAAACAATCCGTTTGATCCCATGAAGCAGCAACAGGTAAATTCACCTTTTTTACCATCTAACAGTTCTTGAAAAATCAAATTATTATATTTTTTTATATAAAAAAAACTTTCATTTTCATCCTCAACTATAAATACATTTGAACCCCCAGAACCTTTTCTGGATTTTGCAATACAAGGGTATTTAATCAATGTGTTTTTTAAATCATAAACTTTAGGGTAAGGCAAATTGTTTTGTTTAAGGAAATCACAAGTATTTTTCTTGTCAATCGAAGTTTCAATTATTGAGTGATTTGGAATTAATAATTTAGCTCCAAAAATCAATCTAGTTTTTTTTGCTAAATTTGAATAAAACACTAACTCTACTTCAGAGGCAGGTATAACAATATGAATATTATTGGTTTTTATAGTCTCTTTTATGCCTTTCAAATAATTTTTATTTGTTACTCTTAAACCAACTTGAAATTTATCATAAATAAATTTTGATGGGGTTTTTTTGGTAATATCTTGACCAAAAATAACATGCCCTAAATCTTTTAATATTTTTCCAATTGATTGTCCAATATCACCCCCACAAGAAGTAACCAGAATATTTAGTTTTTTACTCATCGTTTAAGAATATTGTAGTTATATGAAATAAGTGGATCTTTTTCTTTAGCGCAGTTATAAAGCGGTTCTACATCATAAATTGTTTCTATTAAATTATATTCTTTGGTGACAGAATTAATTAAACCCCAGCTTGCAATCCCACTTTTTTCTCGGTTCTGTCCTACTGAACCTACATTTAATAGGATACTATTATTACACTTATATTCAAAAGCATAATGACTATGTCCAACTAAAACAAAATCAACTGAAGCTATATCACATCTATCTAAAATCTCTTTGCTTGCATTTAGATATAAATATTCATCTTGATCGTTTGGACTACCATGATTGAGTGAAAAAATTGTGTTGTCTATTGTCAATGAGGTTTGTTTTGGAAGATTAAAAAGATAATCTAATTGTTTTTTTGAAAGAGAATTTGCAGCAATTTGATGTCCACAGCCGTACTTTTTTGACAATGTGTCTTTCTTAATTTTTCCTTTAACTAAATTTTCTAATAATCTTTCGTGATTTCCTTGAATCATTATAGAATTAAGAGATAAAAGTGTTTCTAAAACCTCTTTGGGGTAATAATAATACCCTACTAAATCTCCTAAAACTAAAAACTTCTCTACCCCTGCTTTCTTACACTCTTTAATCACTTCCTTTAGAGCGTAAATATTTCCGTGAATATCTGACAGAATTGCTACATCCATTAAAATAGTGCTTTAGTTAACATTTCTTCAAATGTGTTTTTTAGTTTAAAATATTTTTTTAATTTATCAGTACCAATCATAAAATCATCTGAATAATAAAACGGTGATTTTATTAATTCTTTTTTCAGAGTTTTATTTGAATTAGTGTCTGCTAATATTTTTAGTGTTAATTGATATAGGTCTTCCTGTGATAAAAAATCAGGTCTAGCTATATTAAAAGTTCCAGATTTGAAGTGGTTTATTAATTGTAATATTATTAAAACAATATCATCCTTGAAAATAAAGTTAGATTTTCCACCTTTTTCAAAATTTGTCTTTGAATTTTTACTGATTATAAAATCCTTAAAATAATTTGTCCGCCCTGTATAATCATTCGATCCCAGTATTATAGGAAATCTTAAAATACTAAGTTGTTGTTTTTTGTAATGTCGTTTTAAATAACTTTCTGAGCTCCGTTTTCCATCTTCATAACTTATTTCAGATCGCTCTTTATTTAATGGAATGTATTTTAATGGATTAAAATGTTCCTCGTTATATAGTTGGTGTTTTAGTGTTAAATCATAAACATATGTGGTTGAAATAAAAATTAATTTGGAATTAGGTGAGTGTTGTTTAATCGAATTTGTTAATTTTTCCATATCAGGCAAACAATATCCAATAAAATCAATAATAATGTCAAACTGTTTTTGAAGAATTAAACCCAAATCATTTTGGTTTTTTCGTTCTCCTACCATAAAAGAAACTTCAGGATAAGGATGCCTGGAAAAAACTGTAACATGAATTTCACTTATTCTTATTAGCGCCGAAATTAAAGCTTTTCCAACATATTTAGTGCCCCCCAAAACGAGTACTTTCTTCATTTTTTTTTGTTCTTAAGAAAAAGAAGAGGGGCGTTCAATGACTGCTTGTGAAATTGATTATCTATATTTAAAATATCTGTTTTATGATTTATATAATTATTTATTAAACATAAAATTTCAGAAGCTACATCTTCATTTTTTCTGTTTAATCCGTTAACAAAAGGCCTCTTTTTTTCTCCTAAATATTTAACAAATAAAATTTGGTCCTCTACTTGATAGATAGGAATTGGTATTCTTTTTCTTGCAATTACTTCATGTAAAGTAACGCTAGCACCACATATTACAAAAGAGGCTTCATCAATTGCTTCAATCATTTGCTTTGCAGAAAAATTTATTGCAATGCGAACGATAAACCCATCACTTATTAACTTTTGTTCTATGAGTCTAATTAACTCAACTGTATTTGAAGTACCAAGTGAAATTAAAATAGATCTTTTTAATTTGAATTTTTTTGTCGGTTGAAAAAATTCTTCTCTAAGTAATACATTTGAACTACCAGCAAATATTTTAGTCTTCCAATTTGAGTATAATTCTAAATTTGCATACAAATTGGGATTAACAACGCAATCTAAATTATCACGTATTGGAAATCCAAGATCATCTAATAAAATTGTTTTTAAATTTTCTAGTTTTATTTCTTTAAAAAAAGAGTTTAAAAATCTATTCCCGTCGCAAAAAATATAATTATTTTGATCTTTAGGTAAAGGATTTCTTTTTAACAACTCCTTTGCCTCATCCATTGTTCCACTTTGAGATAATAAATAGTTACAATTGTAGTCTATTGACAATTGTTTACCCCAAGTTTTATTACTATATAATAAAGAATATTTTAACTTATTTCTCTTGCAATACTGAGCTATTGCTGTCGCTCTAGAACGGTTTCCATATCCAAATTGATTTCTGTCTTCACATCTGATTAAAATCATTTTTAATTATATTTCCTAAAGACTGCTTTAGTTGGCTCCCCTTTCAAAAATTTAGTAAATCCTAAATCTAATATTTTTAAATACTTTCTTGCTACTTTTTCAAAAGCATTTATAAAAAAAGTGACTTCATTATCTTCATGACTTAAACAAGGCACAAAGATTCCCTGAAATAAAACGTTTTCTGAAATCATTTCTTGTAAAAAATAAGTACGATGTCCATTACAAAAATCTTTCTTTTTATTCTTAAAAGAAAATACAACCATCCATGGACATTGAGTTATTTCAATGAAATCTTCCAGTCGCATTTGTTTAATTATTTCTTGAGTTTTAACAATAATTAAATACCCTATTTTATGATTATGTTTAATCACTTTTTTTTCTTTGAATTCCTCTATCGTTTTAATGCCAGCACGAATTGCATGGGTTTCTCCTCCATGTGTAGTTGAAATCAAAAATATCTTTTCTTTACCTAGATTCTTTATTCCCCCCAAATCCATAATTTCTTTTTTTCCAGTTAATGCGCAAAAAGAAAAACCATTCGCAATTCCTTTCCCCCAAGTAGCTAAATCAGGAGAAAGAGTATACTTTGAAATTGCACCTGGAAAATCAACTTTAAAACCACTTACCATTTCGTCTAGAATAAATACAGCACCATTTTTTTGTGTAATTGATATAGCTTGTTGCAAATAATTTTCTGATGAGATCAAGCAGCTACAGTTTGAGCAATGTGGTTTTTCAGGTTCGGTAATTACTGCGGCAATTTGATCTGGATATTTTTCAAAAAGAGCCTCTATAGAACTAATATTACAAGATTCAAAAGATACGGTTAAATCGCTTATTTCTTCTGGGACTCCTTTATTACATGGAGTTTTTCCAATAAACCAATCATCATAGGAGTAAAATGGATGATCACTCGGAAAAGCAACTAATTTTCGTCCTGTATGAGCTCTAGCTAATTTTACAGCTGCAGTTGTAATTGTGGAACCATTTTTTGAAAATTTAATTCGATCGTGTTGAGGAACCAAGCCCAAAAACGCCTCTGCCATTTCTTTTTCAATGTAAGAGGGTCTTTGGAAGTTTACCCCTTTTTGTAATTCTTGAGTAACTGCATTTATAACAGGCTTATGTGAGTGCCCAAGACTAACACTTGACAATCCCATTGAACAATCTAAATACTTGTTATCATCAATGTCCCAAACATATGCTCCGTCTCCATGAGAAATCGCCGCTGGAGCATTATCTGGAAATTGATCATCTCCCTTAGAATAAGTGTGTGCACCACCTGGAATTAGTTGATGAATATCTGACCTGTATGCTTTAGAATTTTTATTTTTCATCTTTTACTTTACTTTAAATAGTTTTTCTGCATAATCCCAATCCTCTTGATCATCGATATCAATTGCATTACCTTTAGAAAGAAAGTATGGAATAATATTTTCGTCAGTTCCAAAATGATCAGAATTTAGCACAAATTCTTGAGGGTATATATAAAACATTCCTGC
>MDTF01004252.1_pt1 | contig 11345 bp, 1 predicted proteins | sample 811191 | NCBI WGS metagenome assembly MDTF01 (sample SAMN05326649, study PRJNA326480) | marine metagenome | isolation source: seawater | place: Southern Ocean | collected 2011
TAACAATGATTCTGGTGCAAACATATCACTGACATCTAAGACAACGTCGTGTGACGGTTGACTTTCCAACACTACATCGACGTGTACCGCGGTCAGACTACCTTCTTTGACCGTAGTAGTGGAACCAATGGAAGAGATGGTACTGATTCCAGACACGTCGTTGTCCAACACGTGTATAAATCGACTCGCTACTTCATTCATTTCAAATAGACTGCTGCTCGTGACCGTGGATGTACCAGAGACACTGGTATCATACCGACTGTCTTGACTGATGGCAGACATCGTCAATGTTCCAGCAGGTCGTGGTATTGCTGACTTGTCTTCGACTGCTTTAATGACTATACGTTGTGGTATCATCCAATTCGAAGCATCAAATATCAACTCTACCGTATTGAGCGTTTGCAATGAATGTGATGGAATCGAAGTAGTCGAAGGAGTTTGAATGGGTGAAACAATACGTATGTTAGTGCCATCTACTTGAACAGAAACGGTGACCGTCGTGTCTTCCATGCTGCTGTAGGGTTCTTGACAAATTACATTTCCAAAGGTATCTATTTCACTGGCTTGACATATGTAACAAATCTTGCGATTGTCACAATCTATTCTGGGACTTGACTCCAAGACGTACCACAGTTCATAATTCAGATCATCGGATTTTAAAGTAGGTCTTCTACCTTCACGCATGTAATGTCGACCTTGGCTGTTGCCTCTTCCTGCAACAGCACGTACGGAAATGACTGGCATCCCTTTCTTTTCCAATGGACCACCAATGTCTTGTGAATCATCTGTAGATCTGCTGCTACTGACATATTTTATAAAAGTGGGACTGGCGTACAGCCGACTTGTTTTATCACTCAACATGGTATAAAAATTTTCCACCAATGCACCCAACTCAGCAATGCCACCTGCACCCGGTGCAATTGAAATACTAAAAATGACAGAACCTTCCGTAATGGAACGAACTGTCAAACGACTGGCATCAATTCCTAAAGCTCTGGCTATATCGTTCAAGACATTTTGTGTAAACGTCGGTATAGCACCTAAATCTGAAATGGTTAAACTACCTTCATCTGTATCCAATGCAAATTGAATGACTTCACCAATATCATCATCTTTCAAATCACCCGTCAACACAAAGCCATCGGTCGATTGCGCCCGATTGCCTAACGAGTAAAACATTAGAACCCGATCAAAAGCTGCTTGATCCGATTCCGATGAAAAGGTAATGGCTCCTGCATACGTCCCGCCTCGATTAGTTTCATCTTCCGTTGCTTTGACTACGACTGCTTGTGGCAATTCCCAATTGGAATTTTGAAAAGTCAAGGTCAATGGAGCACCTGGTGCAGCAAAATCAATGTCGTTTTCACTTTTTAAACGGTACACTTCAGATGTGGGTGTCATTGTAATACGTACTGGTTTGTCGGGTTTGACTTTTAAAACTACAAAAAATTCTTCAAAACCTTCGCCTTCTATAACTGTAGGTAAATTCGATAAATAATCGGAAGTAGTATCAATGACAGTCGTACAAATGTCCCCTTCGCGTCCCGTACAAACAATGCAAGATCGACTGGCACAAATGGCTGCTTTGCCACCATCGTTGTCCACAATGTAAATGGCTACTTTGGAATTGACAAAACCAACACCAGCAGAATAAGTGACGGATTCAGCGGCGGTTATATCAGCGGCCTTGATTGTAATGGTACCGACAACTAAATCATTAGTGAAATCAAACACTTGACCCACTGCAGCAGTAATGACAACGGTAGTCGTAGAATCACCCGTCAACGCTGTTGTCAACGTACCAACTCCGTTGTTACTGGATGTGCTTTGTGTAACTGCTACATTGGCAGCTTGTGTCACTGAGACGTCGCACGTGTTGGTTACGCAATCGCAGCTGGTTGAGCAATCGGTGTAGCACCCAGTGCCGCCAACACTAGCGCTACAGGTATCAGTGGCAACGCCGCATGAGCCAGAGGTGAGAGCTGCGTTAGCCACGGAAGCACCGCAGTCAATGCAATTACACGCCTGCTCAGCGGTCGTATCACTATTGATGGTCACGGTCCATCTTAAATAACCGTTCCCGTGCAATGTAGTAGTCGAGGTGTATGGAGTTGCAATTGGATTGGGTACTTCTGAAGTAGCAGACAAAGCTAATTCTAAACTGAACACTTGGTCGGATAAAATGTTGTTGTCGTCAACGGCTGTAAATTTATAAAATACATACCACCAATTATTACGATTCACAGAAGTAGGTGACATGGAAGCTTCTGTACCATCGGATGGGTTTGAGAATGGGTTGGCGGCCATATATGTTCTTTGATTTGAATTTCCATCTACTGTACATTCATCAATAATTACAGAAGTAGATCCAGTAGTAGAAGTAGGTGACCATGGTACTGTTGAAGCAACACCCGTTGGAAAATCATCTCCACTGCTAGGTGTTTGTGCCCCACTCGCACCAAAACAAATCCCAGTACTATCTTTTTGTGTTGCTTCAAATCCTAAATCAATAACCGCTTGCTGTGATGAGGTAGCTTCGTATTTAATAGTTAAGGCAAAGTGTAGCTGTTCATCCATTCCACTTTCACTGTATCTTTTGTACGCTACTGTAAATTCTGCACCTTCCTGTACTTGGTAGTAGTAATTCACACCCGTTGGCAATTTATTGCATTGCAAATTACCAGAATCACCACATAATTTTAAGGATCTACCGGTAGCTGTCGAAGCTGGCCATGGTGCTGTAGTAGAAAAAGCATCACATTTAGGTGTAGTTCTAGCCGTAGTCAAAGCAGTAGCCGATGTATCTGCAGTAGTACAATCGGCAGAGCCATCTGTAGCACACGTATATTCACACCAAGATATTGTGCCCATGTCACCGTCATCCACTATAGTTACCGTTGTTCGATCGTTGGGATTTGCTGTTTCAATACTCATCGCTTGCACAGTTGTAGCACCAATTACAATATCAACAGTAGTGACAAAAGAGATTCCGGGAGCTGCTTCAATCACAATCTTTTGCATATTCGCACCTGTCAATGCTGTTTTTAAAGTACCTACGCTGGATCCTTGCGTCACTGCAACATTTGCAGTTTCAGTTATGGGTTCTGGTGAGATACCCAAGGTCCATGTATTTAAAACAACTTCCGATCTTGGACTACCTGAATAAGTTAAATCATGTAAACGTACTGAAAATGTTTCATCGGGTGTCTCATATTGTCGATCTGAAAAGACAGCGACTGTAATTTGTTGACACAACGAAGAAGCACATTGCGTAACAGGATTGCTGTCATGTCCTTCCGCTGGAAATAAAATCGTATTTGAAACGGCACCTTGGTAATCAATCGTACCTTGCTCTTGCACAATATTTAAACTGGAGATAATGGTAAAGGGTTGAATAGGTGTAGTTGTAGCAGCACCGACGTTTGATGCAAGAACAGTTGATCCATCGATAAGTAAATCACGTGAGACATCAAATATTTGACCGTTGGCTGCTGTAACAGTTATCGATTCTGCCGCTGTACCCTTTAATGCTGTAGCTAATGTACCCGTCGCAGAATTACTTGTAGCTGCATTAATATTGGCATGCGCTACAGTAGTTGCTGTAACGGTTTTGGTGGCTGAATTAACATTGCTTAGAATAATTGTGGTCACAGTTCCACCACTACCAATCACAACTTGAACTCCACTTACAAAAGTAGCACTAGAAGCGGTAGTAATCACTACACTTGTCATACCAGTGCCGGTTAAGGCAGTTTTGAGAGTACCGGTAACAGATCCTTGAGTCACTGCAGCACCAACACTTTGTGTAATATCTTGTGCTGCAATAGTTAATGTCCATTCAGTGGGATTAATGACAAGATTGTTTGTGTCTGTTACAAATAAAACACCTGGCAATGTAGTAATGATGATTTTTGTTGTAATTCCAGAAAGCAATACTTTTAAGGTACCTTCAACCGCTCCTTGTATAACTTTGACACCAGCATTTTCTGTAATTGCTTGTGCTGTAATTGTTAAAATCCATTCTGTTTGTACTTGTGTCACAGCAACACCTTTCGCTTTAGTAAGAGTAATTGCATTGATTACGGCCATAGTCCAAGTCATATCTGTTTTACCAACTGCATCTGTATTGTCCGTAGTATACAAAACAGAGAGACTGCCGTAATAATTACCACCGGCGGAAAAAGCTAATCCACTGGATGGATTGTATTTCGCATCGTTTTGAGTCTTACGTGCTATTCGATTGGTTCCTAAATTTCTGGTAGCCGTTATAGTAATGGAGGTCAATGTATCTACAGCAACGTAACCTCCTGCTGATGCACCGGAAGGTTCATTAATAGAAGCAGTGGAAGATGCCATTTGTATAATACCCGCATCGCCGTCGTCGACGATGGTGACGTCGGAGATTGGATTGGTACCAATGTGTAGAAAGTAAGCCGGTGTACTTCCATCACTTTCATAATGTATAAGACCTGCGTTGACAACATTACTGGCCAATACCGTGACACTGCCAATCACTAAATTTCGAGATGCATCAAAAAGTTGATTGTTATTGGCGGTTATAGTAATAGTAGTAGTAGCAACACCGGTCAATGCAGTGGTCAATGTACCAGTTGCAGAGTTACTGGTAGCTGCATTAATATTTGCCGATGCAACAGTGACTGTTCCTCCAATGTTGACATCTGCAGTATCTACAAATATTACACCTTGCGCTACTTGTACAACAATACTGGTAGTTAGACCACTGAGTGCTGTTTTTAATGTACCTGTCACGGTAACTCCTAACTCTGTTTGAGTCACTGCGCTACCTGCACTTTGAGTAATGGATTCTGAAGTAATACTCAAGATAAATTCGTTTTGGGTAACTGCTACACCACTTGCTTGTGTCAATGTAGCACTATTAATTGTCATCGTCCAAGTCGTAGTTGATGCACTGACGGAAGTAAGATCGTAAGCGATGTCAAACAATTCAACTCCAAACATTTCATCGGGATATTCAAACAGATCATCGTTGTATACATTGACTGTAAATTCCACTGCATTGTCAGATTGAACAGCAGCAGAGATATCGGCATGTTGTACTACATTACTAGCACCACCACTCAAATCTAAATTAGCATTCGTAACAAAAGATACACCGGAAGCAGCAGAAATCACGATTGTAGTTACAGCACCACCTGTCAAAGCAACTTGTAATGTACCAGTAGAACCTCCTTGCGTAACAGTAGCACCAATCGCTACCATAGGTGTAATAGCAGTGGAAGTAGTAAATGTCCACGTTGAAGTATAACCTGCTTCATCTTGACCGATGAAATTGATTTGACCACGATCTTCATGTAATAGATCTAAATTCGATGCTGTATAGATTCCAGCGGGTTTGATCGTAGAAGCATCGCTGTTTGATGTTGTAAAAGATGCAGTCAATACATTGGTAGCTAAGATGAGTTGCGTATCAATGACTAAATTGCGAGTACTGTCAAAAACTTGTCCCACTGCAGAACGAATTGTAAGTGACGTGGAGGCAGAAGAACCATCTAATTCAGTTGTTAGAGTTCCTGTTGCTATGTTACTTGTCGCTGCGTTAATGGTAGTAGCAAAGACTGAACCCGGTGAAGTTCCAGCAAAAACCACATTCTTTGCAGTATCAAAAGTCACACCTGCCGCACATTGAATCACTATACTGGTAGTAGCACCGGTCAGCGCTGTTTTCAAGATACCATTATTGGTTGATTGTGATATTGCAACACCAGCAGCTTGTATTATGTCTTGTAATGTTATAGTCAAAGTCCATTCGGTTTGTGTCACTGTTACGCCGACTGAGTGTGCATTTAATACTGCACTATTGATGGTCATTGTCCAAGTCTTGTATTGATCTGTTGAAGAACGTGTTCTCCAAAAAACAGCCATGTTTCGACTGCTGGAAGCTCTCCCGGTACGTGTGACTGTAAAAGTAGCAGTAGTGTAACACGCATCCCGATCTGGTGAATGTACAGCACACTCATCTCTTTCATTGACTGTAAACGAAGTGGTAGCAAAATCAACAGTTCCTAAATCACCATCGTCACGAATGGTTAAAGTAGTAGTAGGGGTGTCCAATGCTGCCACAGTCGTGACTGATGCAGCAGTCACATCCGTGGCAAGTACCGTAGTACTTCCTATGACTAAATTTGAAGTTGCATCCAAGACTTGTCCCAGAACAGAAGAAATTACAACCGATGTAATGGCACCACTGTTAGTGGCTGTGTTGAGGTTGGTTGCCAATACAGTTACGCCATCAATATCTACATCACTTGTAGTAACAAATGTCACACCAGAATCAACTTGAACCACTAAACTTCGAACAGATCCACTTAATGCAGCTTTGAGTGTACCAGTGACACTTCCTTGCGTCACTGTAACACCAGCACTTTTCGTAATTGATTGACTTGTAATATCTAAAATCCATTCGTTTTGAAGTGTAGTAGTTAAAGTTCCTGAATTTACTCCACTCGTAGCTGTATTTATATTAGCATGTAGAACTGTAGTAGTGCCTATTGCAACATCTGCATTATTGACAAAATTGACACCAGCTGCAGTTAATATGACTACATTGGTGGTTGCACCTGTATGTGTAGCTGTTTTTACATTGGCAGCAAGAATTGTAATAGCAGTTGCATCAGCTCCTATGACTACATCGGCACTGTTTGAAAATATTACATCTGAAGCAGCTTGTATACTGACACTGGTAGTACCAACATGTGTAGAGGTTCGAATATTACCATGAAGTATAGTGGTACCATCGAGTTTTGTTTTAGTAGCTGTAATGACATTGGCGGAACCCACCGTTACTGTACCGATCACAATATCTGCACTGTTTGAAAACGTGACACTTGAAGCGGTATTAATCACTACATTGGTGATAGAAGTGGCTGTATTGACGTTTGCCGCTAAAACGGTAGTGCTTCCAATTATTAAATGACCTGTAGTCAAAAAAGTAACACCTGGTACTGTAGTAATAATTACATTTGTTGTAGTGCCACTCAAAGCAATTTTTAAAAATCCAGTGACAGTACTGCCTGAAACAGTTTGACTTACTTTGACACGAGAACTTTCTGTTATGGTTTGTGCATTGATGACTATGTTCCATTCGTTCGATAAAGCTGTTTTGAGTGTACCGGTGGATGATCCTTGAGAGATTGCTACTCCTGAATTTTGTAAAGTAATTGAATCTTGTGTAATTGATAAAGTCCATTCTGTACTACCCAGAACAACATCTGCACTGTTTACAAATGTCACACCAGCCACTGTTTGAATCACAATAGTGGAAGCTGTGTTACTGTTTCTGGCTGCATTAATATTTGCTAAAACTACTGTTGTACCTCCAATAGTTAAATCTGCAGTATCAGTAAATTGCACATCCGATGCAGTTTCAATAACAACATTAGTGGTAGCTCCAGTCAGTTCTGTTTTTAAAATGCCACTGACTGTGACACCGGAGAGTGTTTCTGTCGCTGTATTGACATTAGCTGCTAGCACTGTTGTACTTCCAATGACAATATTTGATGTAGTAATGAAAGTAACACTTGGTGCTGCTAAAATAACAAAACTTGAAGTAGTGCCACTGTTTGAAACTGCATTAATATCATTTGCTGTTATGGTAGTATCACCAATGTTAAGATCAAGATTGTCAACAAATGCAACACCTACTGCTGTTTGAACAATGACACTGGTAGTAGCACCATTCAATGGAGTTTTTAAAGTTCCTACTACATATGTAAGACCCGTTCCTTGTGTGACTTTCACACCACCATTTTCAGTAATAGCTTGACTTGCAACAGTCAATGTCCATTCGTTTTGTAAATGTGTTTTTAAAGTACCTGTGACAGAACCTTGTGTAACAGTAACACCTGCATTTTCCGTAATTTGCTGTGCTGTAATAGCCATAGTCCATTCAGCAGCTTCTTGCGACACTGCCACACCAACATTTTCTGTAATTGTTTGTAATACAATGTTTAATGTCCATTCGTTCTGGAACATTGTTTTTAAAGTACCTGTACTCGATCCTTGTGTGACTGCAACTCCAACACTTTCAGTAATTCCTTGCCATATAATATCTAAAATCCATTCGTTTTGAAGTGCAATATTTAATGTACCTACTGAACTGCCTTGCGTAACGGCCACGCCTTGATTTTGTGTAATGGCTTGTGATGCAATGTCTAAAGTCCATTGATTTTGAAGTGCAGTTTTTAATGTACCTGTTGAACTGCCTTGTGTTACAACCACACCTGCGTTTTGTGTTATGGCTTGTGCTGCTACGATCAATGTCCATTGATTTGATTGAGTCACTGTGACACCTTGTGCTGCCGTGATGCCGGCACTGTTAATCGTCATTGTCCATTGCAAGTACGACAATGTGTTGCCTATGTGAAGCGATGCAATGTCAGCAATGGAAGGTGCTTCCGTGTATCGTATGTTATCTAAAGTTAATGTAAATTTTTCATCTGGATATTCAAATATATCATCGTTGACTATGGACCAAGTAGTTGTGACTAGGGTTTGATCGGCTGCAAACTCTATTTTTTTAGTAGTTGGACTAAAATCACTGGGTGTATTAATGGCAGCACCAATATTAGCATTTGCCACTGTAATATCACCTCCTACAGCAGAAATGACTACATCTGTCGCAGTGGTGAATGTAACACCATCCGCACAATTAATGAATACATTGAGAGTACTGCCAGTCAAAACTGTTTTTAATGTACCAGTATCGCTGCCTTGCGTCACAGCAACACCTTCTTCAGCTGCAATATCTTGTGATGCAATCTTTAACTGCCATTCATTTGTTTTAATAGCAGTCAAATCACTGGGTACAACATCTACTTCAATGGCTTGACTCGCTCCATTAGTACGTGTCAATGTCGCTGTCACTAATAACAAATCTTCCGACACACTATAAGTAGAATGTAAAAAGGATAAAGTTCCGGCATCCCCGTCGTCCACTATTGTTACAGTACTAATATTTTGACCAATTTGAAGAGAATACACACTGTTGTAGGGACCCGTCACATCGGTAGAAGTTACCTGTAACGCAGCTGTTACATCAGTCAATGCAACAGTAGTGGTTCCTACAATTAAATCTGAAGTCGTATCAAAGATTTGATTCGTTTCAGAAGTAAGAGTGACAGTAGTAGTGGCTCCGTTTTGTGTTGCTGTATTGACATTTGCATGTACTACTGTTGTAGCGGATTTACTTTTAGTGGCTGCATTTACAGTGGCACTCGATACAGTTGTACTACCAATTAATAAATCAGAAGAAGTCACAAAAGTGACCATTGGTTCTGTTTGTATGACTACAGAAGTAGTAGTACCGGTATTGGTCGCTGTATTAATATTCGCATGAACAATTGTAGTTCCACCGGCAATATCAATATTGACATTGGTTACAAAGGCAGCTCCAGAATTGGTTTGAATTTCTATACTTGTCGCAGTATTGCTATTGGTCGCTCCAGTAATTGCAGTGTGTGTCACTGTTGTGCTGCCCAATGTAACAACTTGTTGGTTTGAATCTAATAATTGAATCATTATATCTGCGGTAATAACAAATGTAATACCGGATTCCGTAAATATTTCAATACTTGTAGTGTCACCAACCAATGCTGTTTTGAGTATGCCTATAGCAGAGTGACTGTTTGCAACGGTCGTCAACGTAGAAGATGCAACGGTGGTGTCTCCAATCACTACATCAATATCATCTACAAATGAAATACCAGCTGCTGTACTGATCACTGCAGAAGTCATACCAGCACCAGTTAATGCAATTTTCAAAGTTCCAATAGCACCACCTGCTTGTGTGACAATTACACCAATACTTTCTGTTATAGGCTGTGCAGTAATGGTTAAAGTCCATTCGTTTTGTGAAATGGTAACACCCGCATTTCTTACTATGTTTTGTGTTGTAATTGCCAGTGTCCATTCATTTTGCAATGCTGTTTTGATTGTTCCAGCCACAGAACCTTGTGATATTAGAGTACCAACACTTGCAGTGATGCCTTGTGCGGTAATAGCCATAGTCCATTCGTTAGATAAAGCTGTTTTAAGAGTTCCTGTATTTGAAACACTGTTGGCAGCCGTACCAATATTGGCATGTACGACAGTCGCTGCACTTTTACTGTTTGTAGCCGTAGTGATCGTATCTAATGTTACTGTTGTACCTCCAATCGTTATATCTGCAGTTGCTACAAATGTAACACTAAAGTAGACGATAGAGAAGAAGAAGAAGAAGAAGATGATGATGATGATGACAATGTCAGAAATTGAAAAAAAGAAAGAGATAATTAAACAACACCAACCAACAACAAAATAAACAGAAAACGTAAAACGTAAAACTTACCCATCAATAGTTTCAATTACGATACTAGTAGTAGTACCGCTTAAGGGTAATTTGAGTGTACCTGTCACTGTAACACCCGAAACTGTTTGAACCACTGTAACAGCCGCACTTTCAGTAATAGCTTGTGATGTAACTGCTAATGTCCATTCCGCATTTCCAATAATAATATTTGTTGAATCACTAAAAACAACATTAGCTGCAACAGATATCACCACGCTGGTCATGCCCGCTCCTGTCAATCCTGTTTTTAATGTACCAGTCACACTTCCTTGTGTGACTGTGACACCTGCACTTTCCGTAATGTCTTGAGCTGCAATAGTCAAGGTCCATTCATTTTGTGTCACAGTCACACCGACATTTTCTGTAATTTGTTGTGCACTTGCCATTGCCAGTGTCCATTCAGCACCACCAATGACTAAATCAGCAGTAGGTACAAAAGAAATACCAGAAGTTGTTTCAATTACTACATTTGTAGTAGCACCAGTCAGTTCTGTTTTTAAAGTACCCAAAGCACGTGTAGCTGACTGGATGTTGGCATGCACAACAATAATACTGTCAATGTCAACATCAGCAGTAGCACTAAACACTACACCGGTAGCTGTTGTAATAATAATACTGGTCGTATCTCCAGTAAGTTCAGTTTTCAATGTTCCTGTCGATGATCCTTGAGTCACTGTAACACCAACAGATTTACTAATGGATTGTGTAGTAATAGTTAAAGTCCATTCGTTTTGTGTTACAGTTACATCTGCATTTTCTGTCATGGATTGCGAAGCAATTGCCATAGTCCATTCGTTTTGAAGAGATGTAGTCAATGTTCCTGAATTGTAACCGTTCGTAGCAGAATTAATATTAGCTTGAACAACAGTAGTCGTTCCAATAGTAACATCTGCAGTTGTTAAAAAGGTCACGCTAAATTAGATGATAGAGAAGAAGAAAAAGAAGAAGAAGAAGAAGAAGAAGAAGAAGAAGAAGAAGA
>MDTF01018619.1_pt1 | contig 11345 bp, 12 predicted proteins | sample 811191 | NCBI WGS metagenome assembly MDTF01 (sample SAMN05326649, study PRJNA326480) | marine metagenome | isolation source: seawater | place: Southern Ocean | collected 2011
AAACGGTGGATTTGATTTTGATACAATTTTTTGGAGTTGGTTAACAAGATTAATTCATGTAACTGTTGCAATCATGTGGATTGGTTTACTTTGGTACTTCAATTTTGTACAAATTCCCAATATGAGTAAAATACCAGATGAGCAAAAACCTGCAATTGGAAAAATAATTGCACCTGCTGCACTATTTTATTTCAGATGGGCTGCTTTATTAACAATAGTTTCTGGTTTAATTCTTGCTTATCTTAATGGTTATTTACATGATGCTATGACCTTAGGTGGTGGTGGAAAAAGTACAGCTATTGGTATTGGTATGTGGCTAGGTTTATATATGGCTTTTAATGTATGGTTTATTATTTGGCCTAATCAAAAAAGAGCTTTAGGCATGGTTGAGTGTGAGCCCGATGTAAAAGCGAAGTCTGCAAGAACAGCGATGCTTTTTTCAAGAACTAATACACTTCTATCTTTACCAATGTTACTTTCAATGGTAGCAGCTCAAAATCTTTATTAATTAATTTTCCTCTTTAAGAATTGTTTTTTGTGAGACTCTAAGTTTAACTAAAATAGGGTTAGCTATATATATTGAAGAGTATGTTCCAAAAACTACGCCCAAAATCATAGCCAACGAAAAGCCCCTTAAAATTTCTCCCCCAAACAAGTAAATCGATATTAAGGCAAGAAGTGTGGTGACAGAAGTTATTATTGTTCTAGATAAAGTCTCGTTAATTGAAATATTAGTTAATTCGAAAATTTTAATATCAGAAAATTTTCTTAAATTCTCCCTGACCCTGTCATATATAACAACTGTATCATTCATTGAATAACCAACTATTGTCAATACAGCAGCAACAATAGACAAATTAATCTCTAAACTAAATAGTGAAAAGAAGCCAAGAGTTATTATAACATCATGAAATAAAGCTAAAATTGCTCCCAAACTAAACTGCCATTCAAATCTTATCCAAATATAAAATAGCATTGCAGCTAAAGATATTGCTATAGCAATAATTCCTGATTTTAAAAGTTCGGAGCTAACTTTTGGTCCAACGTTCTCAACTCTTCTAAAATTAAAGGAATTTCCTATAGATTTAGTTAGTTCATTCTTGATATTTTTTATTGTATTTGGTTTAATATCTTTCTTTTCAAATTTAATTAAAAAATCATTTTCATTTCCAAATTTTTTAACATTTACATCACCTAATTTCATATTATTAAAAGATTTTCTTAAAGTTGATACATCTGTCTGTTTATCGTTAATTCTTAACTCTATTAATGTTCCACCTTTAAAATCGACTCCAAAATTAAGACCTTTAAAAAGCAAAAGAGAAATAGACAAAATAACAAGAATGATTGATATTATATTAAATAGTTTATAAAATTTGTTAAAATTTATCATTTTATATAAGATTAATTTTTTCTTTATTTTTAATTACATAAAGACCAGTTAAAAGCCTAGCAATAAAATATACAGAAAATAAAGTTGTAAAAATGCCAACTGCAAGAGTTACTGAAAAACCTTTTATTGGGCCAGATCCCATAAAGAATAGTATTAAGGCAGCTATTAAAGTTGTAATATTAGCATCTATGATTGCTGTTCTCGATTTTATGTATCCTGTATCAAATGCAATTATATTATTTTTTTCATCAGTATATTCTTCTTTAATTCTTTCAAAAATTAAAACATTCGCATCTACGGCCATGCCTACTGTCAAAATGATACCTGCGATACCTGGCAATGTGAGTGTTGCCTCAAATAATGTGAGTATTCCAATTAAAAGAAACAAATTAATTATTAATGTTAAATTAGCTATTAAACCCAAAATTTTATATTTAAAAAACATGAATATAATAATTAATAAAAAACCAACTATTAAGGCAAATATTCCTGCATTTATTGAATCTTGCCCTAAATCAGGTCCAACTGTTCTTTCCTCGATTATATTAAGTGGAGCTGGTAGAGCACCAGATCTTAACAATAATGCAAGATCAGTTGCAGATTGAAATGTAAAATTGCCACTAATCTGCCCATTACCACTAACGATTGCGTCTCTAATAACGGGAGCACTAACAATTTTTCCATCTAGAACAATAGCTAATTGCTTGCCAATACCAGAACTAGTAGCCTTACCAAATCTCCTAGCTCCTACTCTATCAAGTGTAAATGAAACTACTGTTTCATTTGTTTGATTATTCATTTGTGGTTGAGCGTCTAATAAATTTTCACCACTTAAGATTATTCTTTTACTAACTAAAGCTTCATTTTCGTTATTCTCAAACTTAAGTTTTTCAACACCGAAAGTGTCATCACTATTTTGGGTTACAAACCTAAATGTTAAGTTAGCTGTTTTGCCCAATAGAGATTTAATTCTCATTGGATCATCTAACCCAGGTAGTTCAACTAAAATCCTATCACTGCCTCTTTTTAAAATATTTGGTTCATTTGTTCCAACTTCATCAACTCTTCTTCTGACAATTTCTATAGCCTGATCCTGTGAAGATTTTTTAACTTCAATGAGACCATATTTTGATAATACTAATTTAAATTCATTTTCAGAAACAGATACTTCAAATTGGTGTGATTTATACTGATTGTAATAAGGATTAATTTCACTTTCTTTATCTAAAAAAAATGATTTTACATTTTCGATATTATTATTGCTAATATTAAACAATATTGATTTATTTAATATTCTTAAATCTGTAAAGTCTATATTTTTACCCTTTAAGTAGTTCTTGATACTAGTGATTGTATTTTGTAATTTTTGTGTTTCAATTGGTCCATTATCAATTTCTAACAAAAGATATGAGCCTCCTTGTAAATCTAAACCTAAATTTATTTTTTTACCAAAAAAATTATATTCTGGATTTAAAAAATTAGATGAAGCTATAAAAATAAAGAAAAGAGTAATAGTTGTAACTAAGGTTATTCTTAATTTAGTAAAGTATAACACTTCGTTTTAATATTATTTTTTAACTTCTGGAAAATTTATTAGCGCCTGAACACCTGTCGACTTAATAATTTCCACTTTAATATTTTCAGCTATTTCTATTTCAACCCTATCATTATCCAATACTTTTTCAATAGTTCCAACAATCCCACCAGATGTAACTACTTTGTCACCTCTCTTAAGATTTTCTACCATTGTTTTATGATCTTTAACTTTTTTCTGTTGAGGTCTAATTAGAAAAAAATAAAATATTACAAATATTAATATTAACGGTATGAATTGACCTATTCCATTTTGCATGAATCTCCTTATTTTAAAGAATACTTATACTATCTCTTTTATTAAAACAACTTTAATTCTTGTGAATTTTTTCAATATTATTCATGTAAGGTCTTAAAACATCTGGAACAATAATAGAACCATCACTTTGTTGATAATTTTCAAGTATAGCTACTATAGTTCTTCCTATGGCTAAACCACTACCATTTAATGTACCAACAAAAGTAGTTTCTTTATTTTCATTTTTATATCTAGTTTTCATTCTTCTTGCTTGAAAGGTGCTGCAAGAAGAGCAGCTAGAGATTTCTCTATATCTATTTTCAGAAGGAAGCCAGACTTCAATATCAAAAGTTTTTTCTGCACTAAAACCCATGTCACCAGAACATAAAATAACTTTTCTATAAGGAAGTTTTAGTGAATCTAAAATTCCAGTTGCACAATCTGTCATTCTGTCTAGTTCAGTAATACAATGTTCTTGTTCAACAATACTAACAAGTTCAACTTTGTAAAACTGATGTTGTCTAATCATTCCCTTTGTATCTTTACCATAACTGCCTGCCTCTTTTCGAAAACATGGTGTTGAAGCAACCATTCTCATTGGAAGATTTTTTTTGTCAATAATTTGATCTTTTACAATATTGGTTAAAATAACTTCAGCAGTAGGTATCAAAAATTTTCTATCTAGAGAATTCTCTAATTTAAGTTCAAATTGATCATTATCAAATTTTGGTAGTTGGCCAGTTCCAAACATTGTCTTATCTGTAGCTATTAATGGGGGTGAAATTTCTTTATATCCATTTTTATTGGTATGAGTATCGAGCATAAAATTTGAGAGTGCTCTTTCAAGCAAAGCTAAATTATCTTTTACAAAAACAAATCTTGAACCTGTTGTTTTCGTAGCTAGATCAAAATCTAACATACCTAAATTTTCCCCTAATTCATAATGGGATTTGGGGTTAAAGTCGAAATTTGGAATTGTTCCAGATTTTAAAATTTCAATATTTGAATTTTCATCTTTACCAATTGGAACATCTTTATGTGGAATGTTGGGAATACAAGATAAGAGTGCGTCAAGTTCAATCTTTATATCAGATTGCAATTTTCCAATTCTTTCTATCTCAAAAGAAATAGTTTTAGATTTTTCAAAAAGTGACTTATCTTTTGATTTAGAAATACTTTTTTTATTTTGTTCAAGGCTTTCTTTTTCATTAATATAGTTACGATTACTTTCATCTAATTTTAAAATTGTATTAATATCAATATCTAAAAATCTTTTTTTTAAAGATTCTCTAAATTTATCTAAATTATTTCTAATCTCTTTAATGTTATGCATTTTTATTATTCTTTTTTTCGATAATATTTACAGAAAATATAGATAATTCATATAAAATCAATAAAGGTATAGCCAAACCTATCTGAGTAATTGGATCTGGTGGTGTCAACAATGCTGCTACAGTAAAAATTATAACTACAACGTACTTTCTTCTCTCTTTTAAAAATTTTGCATCAACAATTCCTACCCTTGCTAATAAACTAAGTACCACAGGAAGTTGAAAGCTGATACCAAAAGCAAAAATTAACTTCATTACTAGAGATAAATATTCATTAACTTTTGCTTCTAATTGGATGGGTAAACCTGTGGTAAGACCACTACTTTCAAATGATAAAAAAAACTTAATAGCTAGCGGCATTATCAAATAATAAACTAGCATTCCTCCTAAAAAAAATAAAATGGGTGTTAATAATAAATATGGAATGATTGCTTTTTTTTCATGTTTATAAAGACCAGGAGCAATAAATTTCCAAACTTGCATTAAAATAAATGGAAATGTAACAAAGAAAGCAGCAAAAAATGAAACTTTTAAATATGTTAAAAAAGTTTCTTGTAGGGCGGTAAAAATTAATCTTCTTTCTGTGCCATCATCTTTAACTGCTTTAGCGTATGGCTCTACAAGGAATCCGTATAAATGCTCAGCAAAAAAGTAGCAAACTATAAAAAAAATAATTAAAAAACCAAAAGATTGAATTAATCTTTTTCTTAACTCTGTAAGATGACTTACAAAACCACCATCATTTTCAGACTTTGTCATTATCTTTAATTTTAACCTTTTTTTTTTTTTTGAATTTTCTGTTTCTATATCATCGACATCAAGGTCGGATAATTCATTTTGAATATTGTTAATATAACTTTTTATTGATCGAATCCATGATCCTGCTTTTTTAAGCATAAAAGGAAAGTCCTTTGGTCCTATAACTATTATAGAAACAGCTATTACTATTAAAATCTCAAACCAGCCAATAGTGGGCATTAAATTTATTCTTTGTCTTTTGTATCTTGATTATTTTCAGGAATATTTTTAGGTTCTTCATTTTCATCGGGAATATCAGTTGCCATTCCCTTTTTAAAACTTTTTATTCCTTTAGCAACATCTCCCATTAAGCTAGATATTTTTCCTCTTCCGAATAAAAGAACAACTAGTATTACAACAATTGCAATCTGACCAAAACCAAAATTTCCCATATCAATAATATAACCTGTTTAATAAATTATTAAAAGTATCTTTTTAACTATCTTCGCCTTTGTTTAATGTGCTACTTAACATTTCATCTATATTTGAATATATGTTTTCTTTTTTTTCTTCTTCTTTTTCTTTGTAAAATTTACCTGTTCCAAATATTGCACTATCAATATTAGTGCTATCAATTAATCCAGCGGAGCCCAATTCATCGACAGTTGGTAAATCCGAGAGTTTTTGTAGACTAAAATGAGAAAGAAAATCGTCTGTAGAAGCATATTGGATTGGTTTACCCGGAATATCTTTTCTTCCTTGAGGCTTAACCCAATTAAGCTCCATTAGTATTTCAAGCGTATTAGTTCCAAAGGCAACACCTCTTATTTCTTCGATTTCAGCTCTAGTTACTGGTTGATGGTAAACAATAATAGCTAATGTTTCTATAGCCGCTCTAGATAGTTTCTTTTCTACTGTTTTTTGTTCTGACATTAAACCAGATAAATTTTCTGAAGTTCTAAAAGACCACTTTTTAGAAATACAAACTAAATTAAATCCCCTTTTAGAATATTCATTTTGAAGTTTTTCTAAAATTTTTAATACATTACCTTTTTTGGAAATTTTTGATATAATGGTATCTATATCGAGAGGTTCAGCTGCAGCAAAAACTATTGCTTCAACTTCTCGCTCTACTTCAGTTAACTTGGAAGGGAAACTGACTATATTATTTTTTAAATTTTTTTTAGTTTTATTCATTTTATTTCTTTAAGATAAATATCATCAAATAATTTATCTTGTTTAATCGTTATATTACCTTCTTTTACTAATTCAAGTGAACCTGCAAATATTCCAGCCCTACCTGTTCTCTTGTTTTGATATCCCTTTCTAAAATTACTAGGTATCAATTCATCAATATTTTTCCATTCAATCAATTTACCAAAAAATTCTTTAATTCTTTTTATACCTTCTTCGGTACTAAATACTGGTAGTTTGGGAATATGCATTCTTTGAAAATCTTTAGTCATAATTATCGTTGAGTAAGATTTTAGAAGGTCATAAAGAGTAAGTTTATATTTAGAGCTATAAATAGATCTTATTCCACCCTTAATACCTCTCATATAAACATCCCTACCTAATCGTTTTCTTTTTAACATTTGATCGGAAAGTAAACGAATTAATTCTAATTTTTTTAATTGTAATTTTAGTTTTTTAGCAACTTCTAAGATTTTAAACTCTTCATCTGGATCACTAGGTAATAATAATTTTGATTTAAGGTATGTGAGCCACGTGGCCATAAGCAAATATTCAGAAGCTGTCTCAAGATTAAGATTTTTTTCTTTAGTTATATATTCATGAAATTGATCAGCCAATTTTGTTACAGAAATATCTTCTAGGTTAACTTTTTGTGCCTTGGCTAGATCTAGTAATATATCTAATGGACCTTGGTAATTAGCAAGGTCAACATTAAAATTATCAGAATCAATTTTAGACATATTAAATATTAACTTAAAATATCATAAAATTGTGATGTTTTTTTAATTATGAAGTCATCTATTAAAGGTGAATTATTAGCCACATCTAACATTTCTGCATAATTTCCATTACAATGAAGGACTAAATTACAACCAGCACTGAATGCTCTCAGGGTATTTTCTTTAATAGAATATTTTAAACTTTTCATTGAAATATCATCAGAAATTAAAATATTTTTAAATTTAATATTTTTTCTTATTAGCTGAATAATTAAGTTAGAGTGAGTGGCGGTATTTGCTTTATCTATATCACTATAAATTATGTGAGCAGTCATAGCAAAAAAACTATTCTTTTTCTTAAATGTTGAAAAATCGTTTTTTATTAAGTAGCTAGTTTTTTTTTTGATTACTGGTGTTAATTTATGACTATCCACCTTTGCTAGACCATGGCCTGGTATATGCTTAATAACAGTACCTATATTATTATAATGAAAATTTTTAATACAAAGATTACCAATTTTATCAATAATCTTTGGATTAGTTGAAAAAGAACGATCACCAATAATGTTACTGGAACCTTTGGTTCTTATGTCTAAAATTGGAACCGTATTTATATTTACACCAATCTGTTTAAGTAAATAAGAAGTTTTATCTATAAAAATTTTATAATAAATATCAAATTTTTTTTTATCCTTCTTAAAAAGATCTCCAAAATACATACTTGTCAATGGATCGGTATTTAAAAATTTATATAGTCTGTTAACACGGCCACCTTCTTGATCTAAAAGTATAGGATAATTTTTATCTTTAAAAATTTTTTTAATTTGATTCGTAAGTTTTTGGATTTGTTTAATAGTTCTTAGGTTTCTAGAAAAAAGTATTACACCCCAAGGTTTGTATTTTTTGATAAATATTTTCTCTCTAGATGATAAAGTAGTTGATTTAATACCTGTAATAAAGCTTCGCCTATTAATCATTATTATTAATCAAACTCCAAAAGTTATAATTTTTTTTATTTTTATCAGTAGTTTTCTCAATAAATTCAACAATATCATTGGTATCACTATCTAACGAAATTAAATTTTTAGAAAAAATTAATATTTTTTTATCATTTTCTTTAAATGATCTATACGAGTTTTTTTTATTTAAATCTGAAAAATAATATTTAAATGTTAATATAAAAAATAAAAAAATTATTACTAAAAAAAATAAATATTTTAATTCTCTAATCATTACATTTGTTCAGGTGTATCAACACCAACAATATTCATGCCTGACTTAATTAAATTAGATATTATTTTTAAAAAAACTAATTTATCATTAGGTATTTTTTTTTCTTTGTTAATAAATCTTTTATCAATGTTGTCTTTACCCATATTCCAATAAGAATGAAATTCAGACGCTAATTCATATAGATATGTAGGAATTCTATGTGGCTCCAATCTAGAGGAAGCAACGTCAATGCACTTGGGCCATTGTGAAATTTTTTTTAAAATTCTTATTTCATCTTTTGAATATTCAAAATCATATCCGATAATATTAAGTTCGTTATTAATATCAATATTCACATGTCTAAAAACAGATGAAATTCTTGCATAACAATATTGTACATAAAAAAGAGGATTATCTTTTGTTTTTTCTTTAACTTTTTCAAAGTCAAAATCTAATTCAACATCACTACTTCTATTTAGCATTATGAAACGTGTAGCATCCTTACCAACTTCTTTAATTAAATCTTCGATAGTAATATAGTCACCTTTTCTTTTTGACATTTTAAATGGTTTTCCATTTTTAATTAATTTTACAAGCTGACTTACTTTACAAATTAATTTATCTTTAGAGCCTGAGAGTGCTTCTACAACAGAGGTAATTCTTCTAATGTAACCTGCGTGATCAGCACCTAAAATATTTATAAGTACATCAAAGTTTCTACTAAGTTTATTGTTGTGGTAAGCAACATCGCTAGCAAAATAAGTCCAAGATTTATCAGATTTTTGAAGTGGTCTATCTTTATCGTCACCAAATTCTGTTGATTTAAACAAAAGTTGCTTTCTTTCAACCCATTTTTCAGCATTTTCACCTTTGGGTGCTGATATTTTACCTTCATAAATAAAATTTTTTTCTTTTAATTTTTCAATGACTTTGTGAACCTCTTTATTATCAACAATGCTTGTTTCGCTAATAAATTTATCGTGGATTATTCCTAGATTTTTCAAGTTTGTTTTAATTAGTTTCAAAGATTGTGCTACAGACAAGATTGTTAGGTCTTTTACAATATCTTCAAAAATATTAAAATTAAGATTTTTATTTTCACTTATAATATTTTTGGCTATTTCTATAACATAATCTCCAGGGTATAAATCTGGGTTTTCTATTGGGAATTTTTCCCTATTTAAAATTTCTCTAATTCTAAAAAAAACAGATTTTGTAAAACTGGTAATTTGATTACCATAATCATTAACGTAGTACTCCTTCGAAACACTGTGTCTATTGAAAATTAAAATATTTGAAATAACATCACCCAAAATAGCACCACGACTATGACCAACATGTAGTGGTCCTGTTGGATTTGCTGATACAAACTCAATCAAATATTTTTGTTTCATTTCTTTTTTATTAATTCCAAATTCTTTATAATTTTTATGAATTTCTTTAACAAAATTATTCCAAAATATTGATTTAAATTTAATATTAATAAAACCAGGTTTAGCAATAGAAATATTTTCAATATTGGAATCTTCATTTTTAATCTTAATAATTAATAGCTCTGCTAAATCTAAAGGCGATTTTTTATTAATTTTAGATAAAAACATGCTTACATTGGTTGAAATATCAAAATCAAAATTAGATGGAGGTATATCTACATTTAAACCATTTAAAGATTCAGGTAATTCAATTAACCCCTCTGCTTTAAGTTTTTTAATTAAATTAGTAATTTTATCTAAATAAATATCAAATATATTCATTTTATATTTTTATATAAGTTAATAGCATAGCGATCTGTCATTCCAGATATATAATCAGCTATTGCTCTAAACTTGTCTTTTTTTAGCTGTTCTTTTGTTAAATATTTTCTAGAATTTCTAGTTATATTTGAAAAAAGATTCCTAATAACTTTTTTACCTTGGTTGTTTTTAACTAATACTTTTTTATTATTATACATTTTTGTTCTTAAAAAAAATCTAATCTCTTTCTCTATTTCTAAAAATTTTTCAGAAAAAGAGACTATTGTTTGATTATATAAATAAACATTTTTTAAATTTTTTATTTTATTTTTTTTCAAATTTTTTAATGTATTTTTAATTAAGTCTTTTACCATTAAATCTATAGAGTCTCTTATTATTTGATATATTAGAATTTCTTTATTATTTTTATTTATATTTTTTCTATGTGAGTTATAAATATCTTTAAAAAAATTTATTTCAATTAAGTCAGTTAAATTAAACATCTTTGCTCTTATCCCGTCTTGAATATCATGATTATTGTACGCTATATCATCAGATATTGCTGATATTTGAGCTTCTAGTGACGCAGAGTTATTGAAGTTAATTCTATTATTTAAATTTTTAAGACCAATCAATTCTTTTATTTTTGAAAGATCGTTTATTGGTCCATTATGCTTTAATAAACCATCTAATGTTTCTAAAGTTAAATTTAAACCTTTAAATTTTAAATATTTATTTTCAAGAAACATAACTATTCTTAAAGTTTGAATATTGTGATCAAATCCGCCGAGCTTTTCCATGCATTCATTTAAAGCATCTTCACCAGCGTGGCCAAAAGGTGTGTGTCCAAGGTCATGTGCCAAACTTATAGTTTCTGCAAGATCGTCATTTAAATTCAAGTGTTTAGCTACTGACCTTGCAATTTGAGCAACTTCTATGGAATGAGTAATTCTAGTTCTATAATGGTCACCTTCTGTATTAACAAATACCTGTGTTTTGTGTTTCAACCTTCTAAAAGAGGCACTATGTATTATTCTGTCTCTATCTCTTTGAAATGGTGTTCTATAAAGTGAATTTGGTTCTTTAAATATACGACCTTTACTTTTAAATAAGGCTAAATTTGAGTAATTATTCATACTTTAAATTAAATAAATTGATATTATATTAGTAATATCAGTGTTGTTAAATGATTAA
>MDTF01016946.1_pt1 | contig 11339 bp, 13 predicted proteins | sample 811191 | NCBI WGS metagenome assembly MDTF01 (sample SAMN05326649, study PRJNA326480) | marine metagenome | isolation source: seawater | place: Southern Ocean | collected 2011
AAAGACGCCAGATGGAAAAAAAACTTATTGGGTTCCAGAAATTCAAAAGTAAATCTTTTAATTATTCGAGTATCAAAATTAAAAAAATAATATTTTAATATAAATATTTTTTATAATAAATGAAAGCATTTCATAAATTAACAAAAAATAATAAAATTTTTTATTGTTTAATTTGTTTAATAAGTATTTTAATTCTGTTTTGGAGTTTATCTCGTAATAATTTGGTTGAGAATTTTACAGATAGTGAAAAAGAGTATAGATTAGCAGATATGATTAAATCAAAAAAATTTAGAACTAATGAATTAAAAAAAAAATATCCAATAATATTTCCGAATTCAATTGCGACTGAATATATGAAAAGAACAGATGAAAATAATGATCTGGATTTAGTAATAGATATAATTGATAAACGAAACAATGATATTCATAAAAAATATAATAATTATATTATAATACATCTTAGAACTGGTGATGTAATAGACAACACAAAATATAGTGTAGATAATTTTTTAAATGAAAATCTAAAATATGTAAATAATAATCAATATGTGTACCCTTTATCGTATTATAAAAAAATTTTAGAAAAATTAAAAAAAATCAATTCAAAAAATATATTATTAATATCTGGTTTTCATCATAAAGAAAATCATTCAAAAAGTATTGAATATATAGACAGAATAAAAGGATTTTTTGAAGATAATAATTATAAAGTAGAAAAAAGAATTAATAATGATCCAGATGACGATTTTATAATTATGTGTAATTCTAAATATTTTGTAAAAAGTGGTGGTGGATTTTCACGGTTAATATCAAATATTGTTGAAAAAAAGGGAGGAAATGTCATTAAATTATAATTATTTACAATCTTCATTTACCATTTTTTTAACTAAATCTTCAAAATTATATTTTATTTTCCATCCTAATTTTTCTTGTGCTTTACTTGAATCTCCTAATAGTAAATCAACTTCGGCAGGTCTATAATACTTTTCTGATAATATTATTAATTCTTTATTTGTATTTTTATCATATCCTATTTCATTTATTCCAGAACCTTTCCATAAAATTTCTATATTTTTTAATTTAAATGCTTTTTCTACAAATTCTCTTACTGTATGATTTTCATTAGTAGATAATACAAAATCTTCTGGTTTATCTTGCTGCAATATTAACCACATTCCATAACAAAAATCTTTTGCGTAACCCCAATCTCTCTTGGCATCCAGATTACCTAATACTAATTTATCTTGTTCATTTTTTAATATTTTTGATAATCCTTTTGTAATCTTTCTTGTTACAAATGTTAAACCTCGTCTTTCTGATTCATGATTAAATAATATTCCATTACAACAATACATTCCATAAGATTCTCTATAATTAATTGTAATCCAATATGCATATAATTTAGCAATGCCATATGGAGACCTTGGATAAAATGGCGTACTTTCATTTTGTGGTATTTCTTGTACTTTTCCATATAATTCTGATGTAGATGCTTGATAAAATCTAGTTTTATCTTTTAATCCACACGCTCTTATTGATTCTAATAATCGCAATGTTCCTAAACCATCAATATTTCCAGTATATTCTGGAACTTCAAATGATACTTTTACATGACTCATTGCTGCTAAATTATAAACTTCTAATCTTTCTAAATTTTCTTTATATTTATCTTTGATTTCATTTAATATTGATAATAGATTTGAACCATCTGATAAATCCCCATATTTTAAAAATAATGATTTATTATGATATAAATGTTCAATACGAGATGTTGTAAAATTTGATGACCTTCTTATTATTCCCCATACATCATAATTTTTTTGAAGTAATATTTCTGCTAAATAAGAACCATCTTGACCAGTTATACCAGTTATTAATCCTATTTTCATTATATAATAATATTATTTTTTTAATATTTTTAATAATTAACTTTATAAATTAAATAATCTTTATTTTTTTGGATATATAAATCTTCTATTGATGTACTATATACAGTGGGAATTGATATTAGATTATAATTAAAATTATATGTTTTAAGCAATGTTTGAATAGCAAATTCTTCAACGCAATTTTTATAATTATATATATCCTTTTCAATATCTCTATGTTGTTTTAGAAAATTATCAATAAAAATTACCATTTTTTGTGTCAATAATATTCCTTCATGTGGTGACGATGAAATTTTTAAATCTACATTATTATTTGATTCTAAGAATTTGTATAATTTAGTATTTTTAAAATCATCTCTAAACCAATCATTATTAGGCTCAGGATAGTTACCATTTTTTAATTTAGTTATTATTTTTTCATCAAATATATTATAAAAAAATGTACGTTGAGATAATATTATAAAATAATCAAATGTAAAATTAGAAAGTATCCATCGCATATTCATAATAATTCCACGTAAAATTGAACCAGTAAATCTTTGTTTATTTGAATGATCATTATTAATGAAAATTTTAGAATCATTTTTTAATATATTATCTTCTATAAGTTCTTTATATAAATCGTCACTAGAATTTAATATAACTATATATGGTATTTTTACATATTGTTCTATATTATTAAGTTGTTTATGTATCAAATTATTATGATTTCTGTATACATTAATACTAAATACTAAATTAATATTATTTTTATTATAATTTTGATAAGTTTCATATTTTTTTTTAAAACTACATAATATAATTATTATAACTAAAAATAAAATAAAATATAGTTTCATTTATATTATAAAATTTTTAATTAAATAATTTATAATATAAATGAAACTATTTGATAAATTAACAAAAAATAATAAAATTTTATGTATTATTTGCTTAATTAGTGTTTTAATTTTAATATGGAGTTTATATAGTAATAATTTGTTTGAAAGATTCGAGATAGCATCGGCGCTCACACAAGTGACGAATGGAAATAATTTTGAATATCCTAATTTATATTACATAAATTTAGAAAAAAGAAAAGATAGAAAAAAACATATTGAAGAAGAATTAAAAAAAATAGATTATCCAAGAAATAAAATAAATAGAGTAAATGCAGTAAATATGCCTGGTAATAGAACTGGGTGTAGTCTTTCACATAATAAAGCATTAGAAGAAGGTTTAAAGCAAGATGATGATTATATTATAGTTTTGGAAGATGATTTTGAATGGATACATGATAAAGAGAAAACATTAGATGTATTAAAAAATGCTGTAAATACTAAAAATTGGAATGTAATAATTTTAGCGTGTAATGGCAATTCTAGAAATTATAATAAATATTTAAATAAAGTAATTCAATGTCAGACTAGATCTGGTTATATAATAAAAAAATCTTATATACCAAATTTATTAAAAGTATGGAAAGATAATGTTAATATAAGACTAAAATACAATATAAGTAAAACTAATTCATATAAACAATATAATGATACTAATACTGCTGGTGACCAATGTTGGAAAATATTACAAAATGATAAATGGTTCTCAGTAACACCAATATTAGGAAAACAAATGAAAAGTTATAGTGATTTAGAAAAAAAGGTTGTAGATTATAATGTGTAAATATTTATATTATAAAATTTATTAATTAAATATTTTAAGTAATAAATGAATATACTATTAAATAAAATTAAAAATAATAAAACCTTTTATTGTATTATTTCTTTTATAAGTGTATCAATTTTGGTATATATATTATGTCGTAATAATTTGGTTGAAAAGTTTGATAATAAACAGAATTTATTAAATAAAATTTTTGATAAAATTTATGTAATAAATTTAAAACAAGATGTTAAAAAAAAAATTATAATTGAGAAAAAATTAAAAGAATTAAATATACAATATACTATATTTGAAGCAATTGATGGAGAAAAATTAAAAAATGTAAAACTTTTAAATTATGGCAATATAGGGGCAGTTGGTTGCAGATTATCTCATATGAAAATATTGGAAGATGCTGTTAAGAATAATTATACTAGTATTTTAGTATTTGAAGACGATGTAATATTTAGAAAAGATTTTAATAAACATTTAGAAGAGCAATATTCTACAATAAAAAATAATAATGTTAATTGGAAATTATTATATTTGGGTTGTTCTTATCATGGATTACCAAAAAATATAAAAAACAGTATAGATTATGTAGAAACTATTGGTAATGCATATGGAACATTTGCTGTAGGTATTCATAAAGATATTTATAATGTTATTTTAAATAATATAAAAAATACTAATAAAGTTTATGATAATATATTAGCAAAAAATATACAGCCAAATTATAAATCAATTGTATTTAATCCTCAAATAGTATCTGCTATAGTATCAAAAAAATCAAATACTGATAATGGCACAATGAATCAAAAAAAATATATGGAAGGTAATTTATTGAACTTAAAAGATTTTAATTTATAAAATTTAAATATTCTTTTTTATAATAAAATGAAAAATAAAACTTTTTATTGTATTATTTGTTTAATTAGTGTTATTATTTTGATTTGGAGTTTATCTCGTAATAATTTAATAGAAGAGTATGAAGGTAATAGTAATTTTGAGAATACTGGTATGTATGTATTATATGTACCAAACAGAGAAGAATATATAAAAGATGTTATGAAAAAAATGAAACTAAATCCAATATTTGTTCAAGGTCCTGATAAAACTAAATTAGATTTAGAAAAATTAAAAAACGATGGTATAATTGCTAAAGATACTAAAAAGTCTAAAGGTGTTTTAGCTTGTTATTTAGGTCATTTAAATATACTTAAAAAATTTGTAGAAACTGATTATAAATATGCTCTTATATTTGAAGATGATATAAAACTTCCAGATAATATAGATGAAACTTATAAAAGAATAAAATATTCTATTAATAATATGCCTAAAAATACAAATTTATTATATTTAGGTTTTTATTTGGAAGTATGTAATAAATTAATTAAATATAATAATATTTATAATATACCTTATACACCAAGTGGTTGTAGTAGTTATTTAGTAGATAAAAAAATGGCAAAAACAATAATAGATACTGCTTATCCAATTGATACTGAAAGTGATACTAAATTAGTAGATACAAAAGTATTATATGATGGAAATAAGGTTTATAAATATTCAATTGACAAAGATTATTTATCTATAAGACAAAATTTTGATTTACAAAATGAACGAGAAACCTCTACACTTATTTATACCGAATGTAGAGATTTATAATTTATTTTATTTTGTTTTATATTTTATAATATAAATGAGATTTTTTTCAAAAAAATGGGAGAATCTAATAAAATCTTCAAATAAAATCTTAATAATTTTTATTTTAATTGTATTATTAATATCAATAAAATATTTATTAACTAAATTCAATATATTAGAAAAATTTAATGATAATTCACATAACGATAATAATAATAATGATTTAACAATTATTATAACTGCTTCAGTTATTCCAAGTCATCCAGATATTACAATGATAAAAGAAACTATGAAATCACTTGATTTAATAAATCATAAAAATAGTAAAATAATATTAGCACACGATTATTCAGATAAAAAAGAATATAAAACATATTTAAAAAATTTAGAAAATTATGTAAAAAATATGGATAATGTTCAAATAGTTGTACGAGATGATTGGGGACATTTAACTGGAAATGTTAGAAATGCTATGAAGTATGTTAATACAAAATATGTATTATTGATTCAACATGATTTTCCGTTTATACAAGAGGTTGATATTCATAAAGTAATCGAAGATATGAAAAAAGATTCTAAACTAAAAAATGTAAGATTTAATCAATTTAATAATAATCAAATGATTGGATGGGAAAAAGATTTTAATAAAAAACACAACCTCTATAATAAACATAAAACTAATAGAAATTACAATTATTTTAGTACTGCGAATTGGTCTGATAATAATCATATATGTTCAACAGAACATTATAATAAAATAATATTAACTATGTGTAAAGATAAAACAGCAATGGAGAGAAACTTTTTTGGAATTGAAAGAGATGAAAAATATTTAGAAAAATTTGGCACATTTATATTTGGAAATATGGATACTAAAAAATTTATTCATCATTTAGATGGTTCAGAAAGATATAATTAATTATATATAAACCAATTTAAAAATAATTTTACATTATTTAATAACGAGTCCTATGGATATTTCAAAATATTATATTAAATCAAATAACAAAAATGAAGATAATCATAAAAGAACTGGTTTATTAAATATAGGAGCTACTTGTTATATTAATTCTTTAATACAATGCTTACTTTCATGTGATGTATTTAGAGATTTCATTTTATCAAAAGATTATTCAAATAGAATTAGTAATTCTAATGAAAATTCTAATGATAAAACAGTATATTTAGTAAAAGAATTACATTCTATATTTGATAGTATGTGGATTCAAGGGAATTCTTTAAATCCTCGTAGATTTCTAAATACTTTAAATATTAAATTTGATTATATTTATGTAAATGAGCAAAATGATATTCAAGAAATATTTTTACTAATAATTAATAAAATTAATGAAGAGATTAAAATTAATTATAATGAATTAAACCCAAATATTAATAAAATTCTCAATAAGGAAAAAAATTCAACAAAAGGTATTGAAAAATTGGAAAACGTATGTGAAAGAAAGTGGTTTGAATTATTTAAAAATGAATATTCAGAATTGAGTGAAATTATTTATAATCATAGCATATCTCAAATAGTTTGCGGAAATTGTGAATTCATACATCATAACCATGTTATTTCTTGTATAATGGATATTGAATTATCTGATTTTAAAACTGGTACATCTCTTAAAAAATGTATTAATAATCATATCTCTAAAATTTATTTAAATACCAATGAAGATAATAAATGGAAATGTGATAATTGTGAGGAGAGTGTGAAAAGTGAAAAGATGATTAAATTTTGGAAATTACCACCAGTTTTAGTAATATGTCTTAAAAGATTTGGATATAATAAAGAAACTAATTCTATGAGAAAATTGAATACGCTAATTGATATACCATCTTATATAGATTTATCTGATTTTATAATTTCTGATACCTCTAATTCTGAAAATAATTATAAATTAAATTCTGTTTCATGTCATTCTGGAAATATTGGTAGTGGTCATTATTATAGTTTAGTTAAAAATAATACTAAATGGCAAATAATAGATGATATTAATATTAAAACTATTTCTAATTCAACATTTAAAACACACTTAAATAATGCTTATTTGCTATTTTATTCAATAAAATAACTTTAAAAAATATAATTACTAAATTTTAATAAAAATAAAATTTATTTAAAAATTTATATCTATATAAATATAATTTAAATATTATGGAAAATTCAAATGAAATGCTATGCGATGCGAATAGTGTTTTACAAGTTAAATTAAATTATGAAGATGCGATTGTTCCAAAAAAAGGTAGTGAAAGTTCTGCTGGATATGATTTGTATTCATATGAGGGAGATATAATTTCACCTGGGGAAACAAAGCTATTTAATACAGGAATATCAATTACAGTTCCACCTGGAACATATGGGAGAATTGCTCCTAGAAGCAGTATGTCAAAATGGGGTATTCTTGTAAATGCTGGTGTAATTGATAGAGATTATACTGGACCCGTTAAAATAATGCTACATAATTTATCAAAAGAAATTTTTATAATTAAAAAAACTGATAGAATTGCCCAACTGATTTTAGAAAAAATTGTTACACCAGAATGTGTAATTGTACAAGAATTGGTAAATACAGATAGGGGGGGTGGTGGTTTTGGTTCAACTGGGAAATAAAATTAAGACAAAATTATACAAAATCATTTTCATTTTTATTTATTTTATAAAATCTTAATATTTGTAGATTCATAGTTAATACAATTGTTAAGATTAATATTTCCTTTATGCTATTTTTCCAATCGCTAATTTTAAAATCAAAAAAACCAGCAGATAATACAAATATTATTAGTGCTTGATATTCAATTTTAGTAAATTTATCTAAAAAATTGGGATCTAAATCAACTACAGTGTAACCAGCAAATATTGCGGCCAAACTATATGATATAATTTTAATATAATAAAATGCTAATTCAAGTGGAGTTCTCTTCATTTATATAAAAATATAATAAAAAATATTTTAATTTAATTAAATTTTTATTTTAAATTAAAATTTAATTAATAATTAAGTTTATAATTAATCAACATCTTCAACTCCTGGTTCTTTAGCACCCCCACCGAAATCCATTCCACTACCTTCTCCCATATTAGCACCCATATTAGCTCCCATATTAGCACCCATATCGTACATCTTTGCTACAAAGGGTTTCATTTTTTCTTCACATTCTGTTTTTTTATTTTTATAATCTTCAATCTCAGAATCATGATTTTCTTCTAACCAACTTATATCTTTTTCTAAAATTTCCAATCCTGCTTTCTTTGTATCTTCGTCTAATTTTTCATTTTCATTAATAGAATTTTTAAAAGAATATAAGTAATTTTCTAATTCATTTTTAGATTCAATTTTAAGTTTTATTTTATCATCTTCATCTTTATATTTTTCACTATTTGAAATCATTTCATCAATTTGTTCTTGAGTCAATCTACCTTTATCATTAGTAATTGTTATATCTTTTTTATTACCCGATGACTTTTCTAATGCACTTACATTCAGAATTCCGTCAGCATTTACATCAAAAGAAACTTCAATTTGTGGAACTCCTCTTGGTGCTGGAGGAAGGTTCGCTAATTCAAATGTTCCAAGTAAATTATTATTTTTAGTTAATGTTCTCTCGCCTTCAAATACTTGAATGAGAACTCCTGGTTGATTATCTGCATATGTTGAAAAAACTTGCGATTTTTTAGTAGGGATTGTTGAATTGCGTGGAATTAATTTAGTCATTACGCCTCCAGCAGTTTCAATTCCCAATGACAATGGAGCTACATCAAGAAGTAGTATATCTTTAGTAGCCTCACTTTCAACACCAGTTAGAATTGATGCTTGAACTGCTGCTCCATACGCAACTGCTTCATCTGGGTTAATAGATTTACACAATTCTTTTCCATTAAAGTAATCACTTAAAAGTTGCTGTATTTTTGGAATTCGTGTTGTTCCTCCAACTAAAACTACTTCATGAATTTCATTTTTTGATTTCTTTGAATCTACCATAACTCTATCAACATATTGAATAGTTTTTTTAAACAAATCCGCATTTAATTCTTCAAATCTAGCGCGAGACATTGTTGAATAAAAATCAATTCCTTCAAATAAACTTTCCAATTCTAATTGTGCTTGACTGCTAGATGACAATGTTCTTTTCAACCTTTCACATCCAACCTTTAATCGTTTAACTGAACGCGGGTTATCTGAAATATCTTTTTTATGTTTCCTTTTAAATTCAGTAATAAAATGTTGAACTAATCTATTATCAATATCCTCGCCACCTAAATGACAATCTCCGGCAGTTGCTAAAACTTCAAAAATACCATCATCAATATTAAGTAATGACACATCCATAGTTCCACCACCCGCATCAAATATTAGAATATTCCTTTCTTCTTTTATAGAACTGGAATTTAGTCCATATGCGATTGCTGCAGCAGTTGGTTCATTTATAATTCTGATAACATTTAGTCCGGCAATATTACCCGCATCCTTGGTTGCTTGCCTTTGACTATCATTAAAATATGCTGGAACTGTAATCACAGCATCTTTAACTTCTTCTCCTAAAAAACTTTCTGCTATTTCTTTCATTTTAACTAAAATCATTGAACTAATTTCTTCTGGGTGAAAACTCTTTGTTTCATCCATATGAGAAACTTCAAATAAAGGTTTTTCATTTTTTTCAATTATCTTGAAAGGCCAGGTCTTCATATCACTTTGAATTACATCATCTTTAAATTTTCTTCCAATTAATCTTTTAGCGTCATATAAAGTATTTGTTGGATTCATACTTGCTTGATTTTTAGCACTATCACCAATTAATCTCTCATTATCAACAAAAGCAACATATGAAGGAGTTGTTCTGTTCCCTTGATCATTTGAAATAATTTCAACTCTATCGTTTTGCCATATTCCTACACATGAATAAGTAGTTCCAAGGTCAATTCCGATAGCCACCATATTATATAATATTTATTTTAATTAAAATTTTAAATCATTTTATTTATTATATTCATTTATTATTAAATATATAATGTCTAATACTGATATTTTAAAAAAACATTATTTATTAGATTTAAATAACGCCAATGTTGATGTGGATGATATGAATAATAATTTTGTTGATGTGAATATGAATTTTTTCTTTAAAAATTCATATTATTCAATTAAATTAAAAGAGGAAAATTTAAGATATAAGAATAATATAAGAAACTTATTTAAAATTTAAATTTTAAATAAAATTATAAAATAATGAAAAATCAGAACATTGATGAAATTGATGAAGAAATGACAACAGAAACTACCAATACAGAAGAAAAACAAAAAACAATTATATTTTGTGTACCAGGCACACAATTTAATAGTAGATTTTTGTTAGGTTGGAGCGAACTATTATTAAAATGCTTGTTAAATAATTACCGCCCTGTATTATGTCAAGAAAATGATCGTAATATTTTTATTGAAAGAAATAAATGCCTAGGTGGTAATATTTTAGAAGATAATAAAGACCAGAAACCATTTCAAAGTTCGGCAGAATATGATTATATTGTTTGGATTAATCCAAACGTTATTTTCACATTTGAAGATTTAGAAAAACTTTTAAAATCAAATTATGATGTAACTAGCGGTGTTTATACTTTAAGTGTTCCTGGAGATATTACTAACGTTGTTAAAGATTTCGATTATAAATTTTATAAAGAAAATGGTACATTTAATTTTTTAACAAATGATAATATTATTAATATGGATAAAATTGATAATAGATATTTTGAAGCAGATTTCGTAGATTTTGGATGGGTTTGTTTAAAAAAGGGAATAAGTGAAGAAATTGAATATCCTTGGTTTGAACCTTACTTTAATGAAGATGAAAGAGTTAATCTATTTACAGATAGTTATTCTTATTGTAAAAAATTAAAAAAAAAAGGAATTAAAATTATGGTTGATAGCAATATTAAAATGAATTATTCTGAATTGTAAAATTGAATTATAATTCAGAATTATAATTTTATAATTTTCGTCAATATTATATCTTTCTTACGAATTTTGGTATAATACTTCATATTGTAGTTAACTTAATAACAACTAAATTATAAAATTAATTTGATATGAATTTAAATTATTTTAATCTTAGACCTCATCCACCTTTCAAGTAAGGTTTCATAGGTTGCTTAGGATTATTAGA